>Ga0209697_10000874_pt1 | contig 48751 bp, 40 predicted proteins | sample AliMusrvi5mmetaG_FD_184115 | JGI IMG/M metagenome (GOLD analysis project Ga0209697, IMG submission 184115) | Freshwater lake bacterial and archeal communities from Alinen Mustajarvi, Finland, to study Microbial Dark Matter (Phase II) - Alinen... | ecosystem: Environmental > Aquatic > Freshwater...
TTCTATGATTGAATATCAGTCACTTACAAAACACAGGAGCCAAAAATACCCCTTGGGGAGATGAAAAAACTTGATTTTAGACCGATTTTTCTTTATTTTTGATCAAAACGCTGCAAGTTGGGTTAAGAACTTTGTGACTTGAATAATTCAATACAATAAGAGATCATATGAAGGTGTGTAAAATTGCAATAAGCGAAATTTTGAACGATAAAAAAGCCGTATTTTTTGACATGGATGGTGTCCTTTATGATTCGATGGGAGCTCATGCGGATGCCTGGAATAACGCTTTTCGTTTTTATGGAATTGATTTTCCACAGGAAAAAGTTTACGAAAACGAAGGACGGACAGCGCAATCAACGATCAATCTTGCTTACCAGCAAAATGAACAGCGCGATGCAACCTATCAGGAAATCGAGCAGATTTATTCGAAAAAGACGGAACTGATTGATTTTCTTCCTGATATTGTTCCTTTTAAGGGAGCCAAAAAATTAATGGAATATCTTACGAAACACGGTATTGCTATCTGGATCGTCACAGGTTCATCACAGGGTAAGTTTTTGGATGCATTGCTGAACGATTTTGAGGGGTACGTTTCAGCAGAGCGGATTATTTCGGGAAATGATGTTAGACATGGAAAACCAAATCCGGAACCGTATCTGATGGCTTTGAAGAAATCGGGATTTAATTCCTTGGAGGTGATTGTAATCGAAAATGCTCCGTTGGGAATACAAAGCGCAAAGGCTGCAGGAATTTTTACGGTTGCAATCAACACAGGAATTTTGGATGATAGCGTTTTGTTGGATTCGGGAGCAGATCTGGTTTACCATGATTGGAACGAACTCAATTCGGACATTTGATTTTCTTTTCGGTTGAAGTAAGTTTTTTAGGATGAACGTCAGTATTTTATACTTTTAGAATCACAATAAACCATAACAAACTTATCGTAATCCAAATGAAGAAGTTAATTGTTTTAACATCATTGATGATGACAATGCTCCTGGGCGCCGTTGGCCGGGAAAAAGGTTGGAAAGGGGCTTCTGTCGATTTTAAACATGGCAAACTAAAGGTTTCTGAAAATAAAAGGTTCCTTGTTTTTAATGATGGAACACCTTTCTTCTATTTGGGTGATACGGGATGGGAGTTGTTTCATCGGCTAAATAAAACCGAAACCGAAAAATACCTGGAAAACCGTCGTGACAAAGGATTTACTGTAATTCAGGCTGTTGCCCTTGCAGAACTTGATGGATTGGATACCCCAAATGCTGAAGGGAATAAACCATTAATTGATAACGATCCGCTGAATCCAAACGAAGCTTATTTTGTCCATGTGGACTGGGTAATAAAAAAAGCGGGTGAAAAAGGTATTTTTATTGGATTGCTTCCGACCTGGGGTGATAAAGTGGATAAACAGTGGGGAAAAGGACCGATGATTTTCAACAAAGAAAACGGTTTTCAATATGGAAAATGGATTGGCAATCGTTACAAAGACTATCCCAATATTATTTGGATCAATGGCGGTGACCGCGATGGTGGTGGAAAGAATAAAGAGATCTGGGATGCAATTGCGCAAGGGATAAAATCGGTGGATAAGAATCATTTGATGACCCTCCATCCCTGGGGAGAACGAAGTTCATCGGAGTGGTTTCAGGAGAGCGACTGGCTTGATTTCAACATGTGCCAGACCGGACATGGACAACGCAGTTATGCAATCTATAAAAGAATCCTTGTCCGTGATTACAATCTGAAACCGGTCAAACCATGTTTCGATGGTGAACCAAGATATGAAGATCATCCGGTTGGATGGAAACCCGAAATTTTAGGCTGGTTTGACGATGCAGATGTGCGTCAGGCGATGTATTGGGACCTCTTTAGCGGTGGTTTTGGTAATACGTATGGTTGTCACCCGGTCTGGCAAATGCTGGCTTCTGGACGCGAAGCCGTAGGATTCGCCCGTCATAACTGGACGGAAGTTCTCGATTTGCCGGGTGCGTGGGATTTGATTCACGCAAGACGTCTGATGGAATCCCGACCTTTTACTTCCAGAATACCCGATCAATCGTTGATCGTTCCTGCTTATTATCCTGAAACAGATTATGTAGTAGCCACAAGAGGTGATGGTTATGCGATGGTTTATTTCCCAACAGGTTGGGATGCAACCATTCAAATGGATAAAATAGGAGCCAAAACAATCAACGCGTGGTGGTTCGATCCGCATAGTGGGGAATCTAAATTAATCGGCAATATTCCCGGAACAGGGATGAAAGAATTTACGACGCCAACAAAAGGAAGGGGAAACGACTGGATTCTTGTCCTTGATGATGCTTCCAAAAACTTTAGGGCACCCGGGAAATAGAATTTTAATCTCTTTGTATATATGCTTCATGAAAAATTACCGTATTAAATCTCTGATTTCCTTCTTTACATTGTTCATCATTTTTAATCAAACAGTTGCGATTGCCCAGGAAAGTAACTGGACACATTTCAGAGGTTCTAACCTGGATGGCATATCAACCGATAACCAGGTTCCTGTGGTTTGGAGTGACACAACAAATGTGATCTGGAAAACTGATATCAGGGGAAAAGGGTGGTCTTCGCCGGTAGTCTACGGAAATCAGGTTTGGGTTACCACATCAACCGTTGATGGAAAAGAGATGTCCGCAGTTTGTATCGATTTTAAATCAGGCAAGGTGCTTTTTGATGTTCTGCTTTTTAAGCAGGATAGTATTTATGGAAAGCACTCGATTAATACATATGCTACTCCAACTCCCGGTATTGAGCAAGGATTTGTATACCTCCATTTTGGAAGTTCTGGAACAGCATGTGTCAGTACGACTGACGGGCAGGTTATCTGGAAGCGGTCAGATTATAGAGTGGAACATGTTCAGGGAACTGGAGCATCTCCAATGCTTTACAAGGATTTTTTGATTGTTCATTACGAAGGAACCGATCAGCAATTCATTGTGGCACTAAATAAGAGAACCGGCGAAACTGTTTGGCGCACCGATCGACCGAAGGAATGTTACGATCCCCTTCAGCCGATTGGCAAAAAAGCCTATGTAACTCCAATTGTTGTTAATGTGGCAGGGCGCGATCTGTTAATATCCAATGGGGCCGCTGTATGCATCGCTTATGATGTTCAAACAGGGAAAGAAGTTTGGCGGGTTGTGCAGGGTGAAGATTCCACGATATCAATGCCTTTTGCCGAAGATGGTGTGGTCTGCTTTTATACAAGTTTTGTTACTCCGACAGATGGAGAGAAATATGCTGAATTATTGGCTGTCGATCCTACCGGTTCCGGTAATGTTACGAAATCGCATGTTCTTTGGAGGGTAAAAACCCCTATTTTGCAGTTGCTTACTCCGTTAATCAAGGATGGAGTTATTTACACAGTCGATAGCCGGAACAACCTGATTGCAATTGATGCGAAAACTGGCGTTGCATTATATACCAAACGATTGAAAGACAAATACAATTCGTCACCAGTTTATGCCGGCGGACGGGTTTACTTTACTTCCGTGAAAGGGGAGACCCTTGTTCTGAAAGCTGGTCGCACACTCGAAATTTTGGCCGAGAATCATTTACCCGGTGAAATCTATGCAACTCCGGCAATCGCCAGCAGTTCCTTGATTATACGTAACGAGTCAACGCTTTACAGGATTGGGGTGAAATAAGTCGCTAAGAAATGTAGTGATTTATCTTTTTCCCTTTCCTCTTTTCGTGTTCTTAACAAAACGATTGAATTTGTGTCACCTTATTCGTATTTTTCGGAATCTAAAATCTACAACTATGCGATTAAAATTGTTATTGATTATTTGTTTGATGATTGGGACCCTTTCTTTAACCATGCTTATGGCGCAGGGACCTTACAAGGCCACCTGGGAGTCGCTCGACAGTCATAAAATGCCGCAGTGGTACGATGATGCCAAAGTCGGGATGAGTATGCATTGGGGTGTTTATTCCGTTCCGGCGTGGGCTCCACGTGATAAAGGGATTTCGTATGCCGAATGGTATGGTAACCGAATGAAAGAAGCAGGGAATCCTACAGTAGCCTATCACAAGGAGAATTATGGAGCGAATTTCACTTATGATGATTTTATCCCCAAATGGAAAGCCGAAAACTACAACCCAACCGAATGGGCAAAGTTTGCCAAAAAGATGGGGGCGAATTATATTTTCATCACCTCGAAACACCACGATGGATTCTGCTTGTGGCCCACGAAATACACCGATCGTAACGCGATGAAGATGGGTCCCAAGAAAGATTTGCTAGGGCAATTTTTCGCTGCCGGACGTAAGGAGAATTTGAAAGTCGGATTGTACTACTCACTTTATGAGTGGTATAACCCGCTATATACTGGGAAAGATATTCCATATGCAGGATTGAAAAAGGTGAATAACTATGTCGACGATTACATGATTCTGCAGATCAAGGAACTTATTGAATTGTACCACCCCGACTTTTTCTACTTCGACGGAGAATGGGATCACCCCGAATCGTTCTGGAAAATGAAAGAGGTGGTGGCTTACTATTACAATGAAGCTGCCAAACGGAACCAGGAGGTTTTTGTGAACGACCGTTTTGGCAAAGATGAACGTGGCAAACATGGTGATTTGTACAATGTGGAATACGATTTTGAAAAGGGAACAGAAGGTTTGCTCACGCACAAATGGTCGTACTGGCAGGGAATCGCAAAGACATTTGGTTACAACCAGGATACCGATCAGGAAGATTGTCTGTCACCAAAGCAGTTTATCGATAAGGTCATCAAAGGGGTTAGCAAGAATGGAAATTTTGATATCAATGTCGGACCGACCGCTGCTGGTGCGATACTTGATTACGAGCAATACCCGTTGCTGAAACTGGGAGAGTGGCTGAAAACAAATGGTGAAGCGATCTATGGAACCCGTTACTGGAAGGTTCAGGAGGAAGGTGATGCGTGTTTTACATCGAAAGGTAACGATGTATATGCCATCTTCCTGAAATGGCAGGGTGATGAATTCAAACTGAAATCGGTGAAACCGGCGGAGGGTTCTAAAATAACGATGCTGGGTGTTCCGGGCGATCTTAAGTGGAAATGGGATGAAACCAACGGCTTAATAATAGCCTATCCTCGACAAAAAGCAAGGCCAACCTCCTGCAGTTATGCGTGGACATTCAAAATCAAGGTGAAATAGGTTACTTGATTGATAACTATTGAAAAAGGTGCTTCAGGAATGAGGTACTTTTTTTTAGCCAAGATCTGTCAGGTTTCCGAAACCTGACAGATCTGTTTGTTGGGGGAATACCAGCTTATTTTGGCTGATATTTTTCGTATTTTTGAATTGAAACCGCAAAACAAATCATCATGAATAAAACAGTTTTTTCAATTGTATTAGCTGTGATCTTTTTCCCAAATTTTGTTATTGGACAGACCGTTAAGGAAAAGCAGTTGAGCGATTGGCTCGTAAATGGTAAAGGATATACCGCAAATATTCAACTGTCTGAAAATAAAAAAGACCTTGTCCTTACGAATGGATTGGTGAAACGGGTCTTTCGGATAAAACCCAATCTGGCTTGTACCGCGTACGAAAACCTGATCAACGGACAGCAACTTCTGCGAGCCGTAAAACCGGAAGCAGTTTTAATAATCGACGGGAAGAAATTCTACATTGGCGGATTGCATGGGCAAAAGGAAAACGGCTACCTGATGCCCGAATGGATTGATGCATTTATAGCCAGTAAAAATGATTTTCAATTCGAGTCATATACGGTATCGGAAATAACTCCGTTCGTCAACTGGAAGCAAACAAACTGGGCTCGGAAGATTAAAAATGGCGCGGGAAAGGCGCTCACGCTTAAGTTCCGGTCAGATCAATTGAAAGGTGTCGAGGTAAATGTGCACTACGAATTGTATGATGATATTCCGCTGATGGTGAAGTGGCTTTCGGTGACGAATAATAGTGCCGGCCCGATTGTTCTGAACAGGGTCGTCAACGAAATGCTTGCTTTGGTAGAGGAGGAGAGTGCCGTTGTGGGAACGCCGGAGCAAATGAAAAAACAGCACGGCATTTATGTCGAAACAAACTATGCGTTTAACAACGCAATGCGGTACGATATCAGCGACCAGACCACGCACTGGAAAACCGACTCAGCTTACACCTCGCAGGTCAACTACAATTACCAAACCCCAGGTTTGCTCGAAGTGTATCCTGAAAATGTGACGGCTGTTAAACTCATGCCTTCTGAAGTTTATAAATCGGTTCGTACACACGAACTTTTACTGGATAGTTACGACCGCGAAAGGAGAGGGCTCTCAATCCGGAAAATGTATACAACTGTTGCACCGTGGACCGCAGAGAATCCCATCTTTATGCACCTGGTGAGCAGCAACGACGAGCAGGTGAAAAACGCCATCGAACAATGCTTTGCCACAGGTTACGAAGCATTGATACTTAGCTTTGGAAGTCATTGCAATATGGAGGATACCACTGCAGCAAATATTAAAAATTGGAAGCACCTCGCAGATCTTGCGCATCAGAAGGGGCTTAAGATAGGCAGCTATTCGCTGTTCAGTTCGCGTCGTATAAGTGACGAGGATGATGTGATTGATCCCGTTACAGGTAAACCCGATGCCGCTGCTTTTTTTGGAAACGCGCCTTGTATGGGAAGCAAGTGGGGCCTCGCTTATATCAGCAAGCTGAAATATTTCCTCGGAAAGACGGGGTTCGATATCTTCGAAAATGATGGTCCATACCCGGGAGATCTTTGTGCATCGACGGTACATCCCGGACATACAGGTTTGGCCGATTCGCAGTGGCGCCAAATGGAATTGCAAAAAGGGTTGTACCACTGGTGCAACGAGCATGGCATCTATGTGAATGCGCCCGATTGGTATTTCCTTGACGGGACCAATAAAACGGGACTGGGCTACCGGGAAGTTAATTTCTCGCTTCCGCGCGATCAGCAAATGATCCTGAACCGTCAGAATATTTTTGATGGAACCTGGGAAAAAACGCCTTCGATGGGTTGGGGATTTGTCCCGCTCACACGATACCAGGGTGGGGAAGAAGAGGCGGTGCTTGAGCCGCTTGCCGATCACCTGAAGGATTACGAACAACTCATGATGCAATACTATGGTTCGGGTATTCAGGCGTGTTACCGCGGTCCGCGTTTGTACGATACCGATAAAACGAAGCAACTGGTCATTCGAACGATTGCATGGTACAAGAAATACCGGGAAATTCTGAACTCCGACATTATCCATCTTCGCCGCGCTGATGGAAGAGACTGGGACGGAATCATGCATGTGAATCCATCCGGAATTGAAAAGGGGTTGCTGATGCTTTATAATCCGCTGAATGTACCAATCACCCGGAACCTCCAGGTTCCGGTATATTATACGGGTTTAAACACTAAAATCCAGGTTGAAGATGCTGAAGGGAAACTCAAAACTGCTTTGGTCAGCCGCGAATATGAGATCACACTGAACGTAACGATTCCTGCAAAGGGATACACGTATTATATCCTAAAATAAAAAAGGCGCTCCGCAAATGGGGCACCGTTCCATATGGTGTTTAGACCTCTCAGGTTTCGAAAAACCTGAGAGGTCTAAACACACTTCCGTATTATTTACTTTCCAAATATAAAGTGTTGGGACAAAAATCAACTCCATTCGACCATTGGATGCTTCCTAAAAAAGGTTTTACGGAGTTAAATACACTTACATCCTGTAATTCTTTGAAAATACCAATACCCAAATATGGCTTTACATCAAAAACTTTCGATTCGCCGTTACTAAAAGTAATTTGAAGTGTAAAGTTTTGTGAAGGTTTCATCTGGGTAACTCGTGGATTCATTTTTGATTATTTTAATGGATCAATTTTAAATATTGTTTCTCCCTTTATTGCTAATTCCCAGTCGGCTAATAATTCCTCACCGTGTATTTCAATCAAGGCCAATACGAGTTTCATTTTATTAATTTTCAAAGTCCCCTCCAGTAATTGGACCATCAATAATCGAAATAACAGCTTCCTCGTCCTGATACTTTACATGTATGTGAGGTAGATTATGCTTCCTGTTATCTAAATAATAGATGGAAACTATAATTCCATAAAACATTGAAATTATTGCCATACGTTAAATTATTAATTCCTGATACCAACACAAAGATAATGCTTCCTCATAAAAAAGGTGCTCCACGAATGGGGCACCTTTCCTTATGATTGTTATGCTGCCGGTTTATCTTTTGCATCGGCGACTCCCTGTCGACGGGCGAGCATATCGGCATAGTATTTTCGTGCAGTGTTTAGCAGGTCGAGTGCGACACCGAAAAGGGGAGGAGCGTCGATTGTTTTTGCCATCGCAAACACATAGTCTGTAAAATCGTTGTACAGATCCTGCAATTCTTTGCGAATGACTTTTACGTTGTAGGTTTCAGTCGATGCTTCTACAACCATACGGTCGCCAAACAAGGCTTTGAAATCCTGATTGGCATTATTCATCCGGGTTATATATTTTCCCATATTCAAAGTATCAAGATACTGTGGATAATTGCCTTCATCAAGATCGCGAACAAGCTGATCGATGCTGATCGATTCGGCTTCGTAGTTTAATTTTGCCAGATTTTTAAATTGCTTGAATACAATCCCGATGATCCGGCTTGCTTCAACTTCGGCGGGAATGTCGGAAATTTCATAAAGTTTGAGGGCTCTCGAAAATGCCTCAACAGCCTTGTCGCGTGTCTCATCCAATAGGGCAATTCTTTCGGTCTCTTCGTTTTTTTGCACCTGTGTAAGTCCTGCCTGGTAAATGGCCGATTTGGCATTGATTTGGTCCCGATAGTTGTTGTAAGATGCAACGGTTAGCAGCGCCGAAGCGATCGTAGCCAGGTCGCTTTCGTGCCTGTTCATCAATTGACCGAACTCCATATTGGTCAAAACTGATGCACTTAGTGGTTCTAGTTTTAAACTCATGTTATTTGATTTATCAATGTTTATAAAAACGCAGCACTAAGGTAAGTATTATTTAAATATTTGAGAAATAATTCAAAGAATTTGGAAATATTTTGATAAAAAAGCGGTTTTTCACTGCAAAAAGCGATTTTTTTAAGAAAAATTGCAATAAAAATGGATTTAACTGTGGAAACTTGAAGTCAGCATATACCTACCACGGGTTCCGCGAAACTGATTCTGGTTAAAATAGTCCTACCACGGGTTCCGCGAAACTGATTGGGGATGGAATATACCTACCACGGGTTCCGCGAAACAGATTGGGGATGGAATATACCTACCACGGGTTCCGCGAAACTGATTGGGGTTGGAATATACCTACCACGGGTTCCGCGAAACTGATTGGGGTTGAAATATACCTACCACGGGTTCCGCGAAATTGATTGGGGTTATATATCCGGAACGACTTATCGGTGAAACTGGAGACAAGGACGATCGCCCTGGTTTCTGATAACATGTGCAGCTGTCTGAATTTGTTGTATCACCCTTCTAACCAGGGATGATTAAAACCATAAGGACAATTGCATGACAAATACTTGAGGTGTTTCACCCTTCAAACCAAGGGCAGCTACAACCAAAGGACAATTTATGCCCGCTATGACTAAGAATTATTCGAAGTTGTTTTTACCCTTCCAACTAAGGGCAGTTGCAACCAAATGCATCTTTCATTTGAAAAAAGTCATGTTGTATTTGAGATTGTTTTTACCCTTCGAACTAAGGGCATTTACAACGACAATTTTATTATACAACCACCAACCAAGAGGGTTGTTTTACCCTTCGAACCAAAGGCAGCCACAACCAAATGCATCTTTCATTTGAAAAAAAGTCATGTAGTATTTGAGATTGTTTTACCCTTCGAACTCAGGGCATTTACAACGACAATTATTTTATATGACTAACAACTAAAAGGGTTGTTATACCCTTCCAACTAAGGGCAGTTGCAACCAAGAGCATCTTTGGCATGAGAAAAATCACGTTGTAGTTGAGATTGTATTACCCTTCATACCAAGGGTAGTCACAACCAAAGCATCTTTGCCTATGTGAAATACAATTTGAAAGAAAGGTTGTTTTACCCTACCAACCAAGAGCAGTTACAACACAACCGAACACATATATGGATTTTGATTCAGTTGTTTTACCCTTCTAACCAAGGGTAGCATCAACTTAGCAGCTTATTGTTGAAGATTACATCCCGCATAGAGAGTTTTTTATTCAAACTGAAGAGATGTGATTAATCGCGTCTCTTCGCGATATCTATAATTGTATTTCGGTCCACTGATTTTATAAATGTTCGATAATACCGGCTATTTTCTGAATGTAGGTTGCTTCTATTTGAAGAGCAAACCGATTGGCATCCCAGCGTCTGATTAAACGTTCCATTGTTTTCTTTTGAGGAAATTGGTTATGCGAGAAACTATAGTGTACCATATTCATGAAAATAAAAGTATCGAAGTCAATTGTTCCTGTGTTTTTTAACCACGTCAAATAAGTTTTATGACAGATGTTTCCGGTTAATAAATCGCCCGACGCACAAGTACACAATTGTTTGATCCTATCATTAGTCCCTTTTTCAATGATCATTCTTTCGAGTTTAAAAGATAAATCGAGTACCATTTGTTTGGCTTTATGATAGGCATTCAATTCTGTTTTCAAACTTTCAAATTGTATCTCTTCATCGGTGAAATATTCGAACAATTCGGGCAAACGCTTGTCAACAGCGAACTTCGAAAGCAGGTTGAATTCTTTCGGCTTACTTGTCACCGAAACGGTTCTGACTATTTCCGGATGGACTTTGCCTTTGATCGGCTCGCCAAACTGATTAAATGATAATTTACCCGAAACCGACAGCCTGATATTGGTTGTGGTATTCAGGAGTGTTTTGATTTCGCTTAACTTCAACGGTTGGTCGTTCTTCGCATCTTCCAATAAACCTTCGAGCATGAGGAGCATAATACGGTCTTCCTCCTGCAAAATCCGGATTTCTTTTTCTGTTTCGGCAATTGTGTGCTTAAATATTTTTTCTATCTGCTCAAATATGATATCGGGCAAATGCTTGTCCTCTCTCTGCTTTAAGATTCGCTCGTTCCGTTTCTTTTGGAAGGCGATCTTTAAGGCATGTTGATAATAATCGGCAAAATTTTCCCGGCGGTTGGGATAGAAATTTACCTTTTCGTCGAATATATGATATTCGCGTTCGGCATTGTAAAAGCTTTGCAAGCTGTCGTTGCGGCTGCCCCACCAGATTTTAAAAAGCTCATTCCAATTTGCATATTGCCAGTAGATGATTTTCTTTTTCTCTAAATCCCTACGCAGTAATTCGGTTAGTTTATCATCGAATAAATTGGTTGGTAAATTAACGGGTTGCTTTCCGTTGTCAAGGTTTTTTCCCTTCGTAAGATTATTCAGCCATTGTTCGAGTGTATAAGTCGACTTTCCGGCGAATTGTCGTATTGTAAACGGGAGGTTCAATTTATTCAACGGAAGTTTAACGACTGTCATCAGCTTGTCGACATTGTCGTTAAATTCTATTTTATAAAAAGTGAGCGCCGTCCATGAATGATCGGTGTAAACCACTTTCCCGGTCTTTAGATTTGTCTCAGGTACCATCTTATAACCCTTTTCCTGAAGATACATTTCATAGAAATCGAGGGTGGAATTGATCTGCTTCAGATCCAATTTATACAAAAACGGGTGGCCTCCGGTATCATTCAACCTGAGTTCTTTGGTGACGATATGGATAAATAATTGCTTTTTCTCGGGGACGGTAAATTGTACGAGGCACTCCTGAATTTTATTGAAGTAGAAAGAGGTAATCCGGTGTTTTTTTCTTTCGCTAACTACCATATCAATTATATCCTTCGCGATGAAAGTTGCCATTTCGCCGATTGCGGGTATTTTGCTTCTGTTTCTGTCTTCTTTGAACTTTCGGAGGGCTTTTAGCCGCGACATGCAGTCGCGTTTGATCGATTTTATTCGGTTCGAAATGGCTCTTCCTTCGTCGGCAAGTGTAATATTAAGCCAATAGTCTAATATACGTCCAGGAATTTGCTTGTCGTTAAGTTGATATTCAGCCAATACCTGGTTTAAGATTTGCTTTCTTAGCTGCAAATACGCCAAAGTATTTTCATCATAAGCCATCTCCCTTTTACCATCTGTCCGCCTTTGGAATTCATCCCATTCTTTGGGCAGCTGGTTTTTTACCGACTCAATAAATGGCATATTCATCAGCTTACAGTTGTTGACAAAGATAAAATCGTTGATTAGCTTCTCTGCTTCGCCCTTTTGAAGATAATCCAGAAGGATAATTTTTGGCAACTCGTGCAAACTTAAAAATGCTTCGGGAAGAGGTTGATGGAGTTTTTTACCATGTTCGCCTTTTGAATTGGGCAGAAGTTTAGCAGTCACCTTATACTTAGATATACCTATTTTGTTATTCTCAGTATTGTAACGAGGCGCAAACTGTTCGAATCTTCTCTGAGAATGCCCGTTTTCGATGCGGGTTATTACTTTTGACTGGTCGTTGAAATCACTGAGTTTTCCAAAAGCATTTGCATTATCAATGATTCTGCGTGGTACCAATTCCCCATTAAAGAATTTGAGGTATTCATCTACCAAAAGTGTTCCAATTTCGATTTGAAACCTGAATTCACTGAAAATATCAGTTTCGTCGATATATTTTAATGCAAATTCGGAGAACCGATTGCCAGACCTGATTCGCCTGGTAAGCGAATCGATATATAGATCGTAGTTCTCAGCTTCAATTTTTTCCTCCTTATTTGAGCTTTTATCAAAGAAGTTTTTAGCTTCCAATTGCTCCGGTGCAGGTCTTAATTTCTGTTTTCCTTCATCAGTAATTGTGTGATAAAGTACCTTTGGGCACTTGCTTAGTTCATTTATTAACTCCAGCGAAAAGGATTGCCGTTTGCATTCGTTCCGAATCTGATCTTGCGGAAGCTTTAAGCAATATGCCATTAAAACTTCGCAGGTGGCAATGAAGCTGCTGTTTTGGATTCCCTGTAATCCTGCTAATTTTCCAATAAGCCGGAAGGCATATTCTCTTTCGAGGAACATTGAGGTAAGGAAAACCAACCCTTGGGTTGTAATTGTATGATCGGCCTCGAACATTTTTAGTGAAGCGACCAATTGAAAATCTTCATCCTTCAATATGTCTTTGAATTTTTCTTTTGTATATCCGATGGCTCGCCCAAAATTGGTTTTTAGGAACAAAGCCAATCCAGGGGAGAGGATGGTTTTCCTGGTCGTTCCTTTTTTGGGGGAATAGAAATGCGAATAGTCATCTCTAAACTCCATGAGTTCGGTAAAGACTGTATTAAGGGTATCGCACATCTTTGCAAAATCTTTGCCTTCCCAGTCGATAATTTTTTGCTCTTCTTTCGGCAAGCTCTCAGCTTCAAATACTTTTAGGATAGGAAGAAACCGTTTTGTTTTTGAATGAACATGGTACCAATTGACCTCTTTATTGTCCTTATGGCACAAAAAACTATTTTTCAATTGTCCCTCTTCTTCGAGTAAAGGCAGACCAAATTCATTGGCAATATGATTGCTGATACTAATAATATTCAGTCTTGACATTGTAAGATATCCGCCGAAATATTGAGGATCTTCATTCAATGTCCGGTAATTGAATACTTTGGAAATGGATAGAGTTTCCATAATGATTAAGGATTAGTTCGTTTAATAAATCAAAAAGTGAGATGAGTAAATATTCAAATGAGACAGATTAAACTCCGGGAAGAAGACCTTACAGGTCGGAAAGTGAGAATTTCTCCATAGGTTTTTTAAATTTAGATTTGTATTTGCGAATAATCTTAGGTTGAATTACAAATATACATAAAAAAATATTTGAAACGTGCATTATTTTTCCTAAAACTTATACGTGGTTAATGCACTAAATCGATAAAATTTTAGCTTTTGACTGAAATTTTGAACGAATAATCTGTCGGAATTACGAATCTTTGTTTTGAAGACATATGGCATCAGTTTAGGAATTAAACGCTGCAAAGTAGCGGGTAATCCTTCCGTAAATTTTTACTTTTGCATCTCAAATAGTAAAAGATGCAGGTAAAAGTACCCTTAAAAGAACTGAACGGACGCATTGAGCGCTTCAGGAAACGGATGGATCAAAGCTGTCCTGGCTGGGGAATCACGGTTGTATTCAGCAAGATAAATCTCTATTACTTCACTGGCACCATGCAGGATGGGATCTTGTTTATCCTAAGGAATGATGACGCTGTTTTGTGGGTACGCCGCAGTTATGAACGTGCTGTCGAGGAGTCACTTTTCCCGTCGATTAAACCAATGGAGAGCTACCGTGATGTAGCTGTTGAGATGAAAAACCTTCCCGATACGGTTTATCTTGAGAAAGAAATTGTCCCCATAGCGATGTTGCAGCGGTTTCAGAAATACTTCCCGTTTTCGGTGATCGAGTCGGCCGATTTACAGATCGGAGCAGTTCGTTCTATAAAAAGCAAGTATGAATTGGCTTTGATGGAGAAATCAGGATTAATCCACCAGCGGGTTACAGAAGAGCTTGTGCCTGAGATGTTGCGCGAGGGGATGAGCGAGTCGGAGTTCTTTTGCGATCTCTATACCGCGTTGATCCGCGAGGGACACCACGGCGTTGCCCGTTTCGGAATGTTCGATACTGAATCCATTCTCGGGCAGATTGCCTTTGGCGAAAGCTCTATCTATCCAACTTCATTTAATGGACCGGGTGGCGCTTATGGCATGAGCCCCGCAGTTCCGATCCATGGAAGCCGAAGCCGTAAACTCCGTAGAGGTGATCTGGTTTTTGTGGATGTGGGTTGTGGAGTTGATGGCTATCATACAGACAAGACGATGACTTATATGTTTGGAAAATCTCTGCCGGACGAGGCAATTAAAATCCATTTGCAATGCGTGGATATTCAAAACAAGATTGCTTCGATGTTGAAACCAGGCGCGATTCCATCTGTCATCTACAATGAGATTCTGGATGGATTAAGTCCCAATTTTCTCGAAAACTTTATGGGGTTTGGCTCGCGCAAGGTAAAGTTCCTTGGTCATGGCATCGGGTTAACGATCGATGAATTGCCTGTGATTGCCAATGGTTTTGATGAGCCCATACAAGAGGGGATGGTTTTTGCTGTTGAACCTAAAAAGGGAATCCCCAAAATCGGGATGGTCGGCATCGAAAACACATTTATCGTTACACCTTACGGTGGAAGGAATATTACAGGTAATCATCCGGGGATGCTGGAGGTGTGGTAAATTGCATTCCCCGACAAATTAAAACCAAATAAAAAGCGGCTGATTCCTAAAAAGAATAACCGCTTTTCTATTTGCTTTAAAAGAATTTCTGCTTAGTTTTTCTTTTTCTTCATCATGAAATAACCACCCGCTGCAACTAATACTATCGCACCTGCAATCAAAACATATGTCGTGGTTGAGTTTTTAGGAGCTTCCTCAGTAGCTGCTGCATCGTAGAATACAGGTTTTGCTGCTTTATCGGCATTTACGGAATCTTTTGTTGCAGAAGGCTTATCTTGCGCAACTGCTAAACTTAAACCACTCAGGAACAATATTCCTGCCATCGAAATCATTAAAATTGCTCTTTTCATCTTTCAAATATTAAAATCTATTATTTATACGAATTTGCTAATTCATCATATTTTCTGGCCACCTCGGGATTCGTTTTCCGATACGAATCCGCAAGGGCCAGAATCGCTGGTTTATATCGGGGATTTAAGGTTAAGCAGGTTTTTAATAAAACTCTAGCTCTAAAGATATCTTTATTCAATAGTAACTTCGACAATCCTATATAAGCCTCAAAATATTTCCGGTTACAATCAAGCAATGTTTCGTAATACCTGATTGCCTCGACCGGATTATTTTGCGTGACAGCGATATTCCCAAGATACATTAAAACAGGCTCGTAAGCTGGGTTGATTTTTAAGGCAGCCTGAAGCATTGTTTTAGCACGATCTATTTTCCCCTCCTTAACAAGTGCTGCGGCAAAATTATAAAAGATTAATTCATCCTGTGCATTAATTTTCGAGGCATCTTCAAAAAATCGGATCGCATCTGCTGTATCCCCCTTTTTTAAAGCCTTATATCCTTGAAGATCTAGTTTTGTCTCACGCTTTAGAACAGCACATATGGGGACTTCATCGGCATAAATCACATGAATGGCATTCTTTGGAGGCCATGATTTGTCCTTGATTTGATTTATTGGGATGTAGCTATTGGCAACAATCATGTAGTCCCAATCACTTTGGCTTCTTTCGTCATACTGGCAATAGAAGGTCTTAATATCGATCCGGTTGCGAAAGTACCAGTTAACCGAGAAATTGGTGGCGATTTTGATCGTATCTTTCTGTTTATTGGTACCAAGATAATTCGTAAGCCATTCCGAGCCTCCACGAATAGTGTGATAGTAGTAATCGGTTTCATAATTTCCATAAGCTCCATTGAGGCCTCCCACCAATTGATTGTAATAAAGATAATAATAGGGGTGGTTCCGTACCATGAATCTGGCTGGATGGACCGATAATATCAGCATTATAAGAACTGCCGCTGCAATAAAATATTTGCTTTTCAGATATTTGAATAACGAGGTGAATCCGATGGCCGCCAGCATGATAATCGACGGATAGATAAACAGGAAATGGCGCCACGAACCGTAAAGATTCGATTTTTCGTAAATCACAAAAACGATAGGAAACAGAATTGAAAAGATCAGGAATCCGTATTTAGGAAGGTTATCCATGTTGATGATCCTTTTCGATAAAACAACAAACGCAGCAAGCCCGGCAAAAATGATCAGCGGAATTGTGATGAGCATGTATTTAGGCAAATAATACCAAGGCATCAAATCGGACCATTCAATTTTCCCTTCGAAAAGTTGCTTCAGCGTAGTTGGAAATTGGGTCATCACCGCGTACGATTTCAATACGTTCAGGATGGGATTCAGCTGGGCGTAAGGCCATAACAGGATACTCAGGAACCATGCGGCAACTGAAATCATAAAAACCTGGGTCAGCTTCCTTTTGAAGATTGAGGATTCAAATTTATTGTATTTTAGGTGTTTATTGAGATAGAATAGGAACAGGAAAAAGAACAGGTAACAGATCAACAGTAATCCTCCGGGCCGAATACTGATCGAAAAAGCGACACTGGAAACAAGTAGCAGTGCATCGGAAATCGTTGTCTTATGCTCACTAAATAGTATCCTTAGGGTAAAAAAGAGAGAAGCGATATATCCGAGCGCAAAAGGAATATCTTTCAGGTTGTTTTGTGCGTGACCAAGGAAAGTGGGAGAGAGGGCGAACAACAAAATCACAATGATGCCGGCTCCGTAACCGGCGAGCCAGACGGCAAAAAACGCCGTAACAATCACTGTGAGCCAGCCAGCCAAGGAAGAGGAGAGATGCCGAAAGAGAAACAGGTCATCGATGTTGAACCACCTGACCAGAATGGTTGTCAGATTGTCGAAGGACTGGCCATAGTATTTGAGGTGAGTAATGGGTGTATTGAGAGCTGTGGTATCTTTTCCATGTGAAGCGAAATAATCATATACATATACCGATTGATTGTAGTGGAGAAACTCATCTCCCGATATTCCTCCATCCATGCCTCCTTTAAGCATAAAAAGAAGGAGCAGGACGGCAATACTGTAGAAGATATATTTTAAATGTTTGTTCGTCATTATTTTGCAGAATTCCCATCGTAGAATTTCTTAACGAAATAAACAGGCCTGTTTTGCGATTCTTTATAGATCCGGTAAACGTACTCACCCACTATACCCAGCGAGACCAACTGGATCGATCCCAGAAAATAGATGCTTAACAAAGTGGATGACCACCCGATAACGGCAAATCCAAATATTTTGGCAATCAGCACATAAACTCCTGCGCACATAAACACAAAGGTGCCGATCAGCCCAAGGTACAAGCAGAATTTAATAGGGAATCGCGAAAAGGAGAATATGGCATCTGATGCAAGTATAAACAATTTCGTAAGGCTCATTTTTGGTTGTCCTTCCGAACGTTCATCCCTTACAAAGTCGACAGACCCTTGTCTGAAACCGATGAAAGAGCGGAGCCCTGGCAAATAGCGGACTTTTTCTCTCATTTTTAAAAGTGCATCTAATGCCTCGCGTTTCATCATCGAAAAATTGCCCGTATTTTCCATGTTTTGGATGACGGCAATGTTCCGGAACAAAAGATGGAAGAGAAATGTATAGAAATTACGGCTGCTTTTCCCTTTTCGGCCGGTCCGTGTTCCGCTGATAACATCGTAATCTTCTTCGGTGATTTTGCGGTACATCTCCTCGAACAGTTCGGGTGGGTCCTGCAGGTCGCCATCCATCATTCCTACGATTTCACCCGAGGCATGTTCCAGACCCGCGGTAAATGCTGCCTGGTGCCCGAAATTTTTGGAGAGTGATAACACTTTGATCCTGCAGTTATTGCCTTGCCATTTAAGGAGATTGGGAAGACTTCGGTCCTCACTGCCATCATCAACTACAATGATCTCGTAATCCGATGTAAATGCATCCAGCGCCGACACCGTCCGGTTCAGGAGATCGTCGATCAGGCCTTCTTCATTGTATATTGGAACTACGATTGAGAGCATAGAGTTGAAGTTTTATAGCGGCAAACGAACCGGCTATCACTTGTAAATTTACAATAAATCTTTTAAACGAGGTGTTCTTTGTAAACGGTAGCCCACGGCTCTCTCATTTTTCTGGCCAGCATCCCGTTGGCTAAATCGTTGTTAATGAATTTTTCAGCAACCGGATCCCAGTCGAGATCTTGCTGAAGTTTCATCGCGATGTTGCCAAGGTGCGACATCGTGATGGAACGGTGTCCGATCTCCGCAGGTGCAATCGTTTCTTTTCGGGAAATCACACAGTCAATAAAGTTTCGGAAATGGTTGTCACTTTTGTACAAGTGGATTTCGGAAGGGGCAATCACTGTATCTTTAAGATTTTCAGGGAAAACCTGGTGATTTCCGCGGTTAGCTGTAGCCCACCCTTCTGTTCCGCGAAAGGTAACCCCGCCTTTCACTTTATTCGAAATGATTAGTTTAACGCCATTGGCATAGAGACATTCGAAATAGAATTCTGTGGCTGTATTCCAAACAGGATGAACAGCCCATACGGCTTTTGAATTTTGAATTTTCACCGGACCAGTATATTCGGTTCCCATTCCCCACTGGGCAATGTCGGGGTGATGTCCGCCCCAGTCGGTTACCTGTCCGCCCGAATAATCGAGCACCCAGCGGAAGTTGACATGCGTACGTGCCGGACAATAGGGCGCATCGGGGGCGGGACCAAGCCATGTGTTATAGTCGAATCCTTCAGGAACCGGAATTGTATCAGTAAGATGACCTGTCTTTCCATAGTCGGGGGTTCCGGAGGGAAGGCCACATTCAACGGTTTGCAGCTTACCGATTCTGCCATTTCTCACGAGTTCGCAAACACGCCTGAAATTTTCATCGGAGCGTTGTTGGCTCCCGGTCTGAAAAATGACCCCGTATTTCTTTACTGCATTGGCCATTGCTCTTCCTTCAGGAATCGTTAATGCGAGGGGTTTCTGGCAATAGATATCTTTGCCTGCCTTCGCTGCCATCAGCACCGGAATTGAATGCCAATGGTCAGGGATTACAACTTCAATGGCATCAATGTCTTTTCGTGCAATCACTTCCCTTAAATCTTCGAATCCAAGGCAGCCAGTATATTTTTTACCGGTTAATTCAGAATAGAATCCGTTGACCAAATTGATTCCAAGATCCCTTCCTCCCAATTTTCCGTCCCAGTAACCGGTGCTTTGTTTGTTGACGTCGCAAATAGCAGTGATCTGAACCCGCTTGTCTGTTACAAAATCCCGTATGTCATTCATTGCCTGGTTTCCGGAACCAATAAATGCCAGATTGATACGGTCGGATGGGGCAACATTTCCGTTTTTGCCGCGGGCACAGGCTGAAATAATCGTTGGTACTGCAATGACTCCTGCCGTAACCATGGAAGAAAGTTTAATAAAACTTCGTCTGTTTAGATCTTTCATTGCATTGGGATAAAATTAGTTTTATTTGGCAGGGACGTTGCCTTGGTAGGGTAGTGGTATCATAGGGACGTTATAATGCAACGTCCCTATGATTGAATCTATTATTTGGCTGGCTGAAGTCGTGCCAAAGCAAATTCAGCGGCATCTTTTAACTGCTCGTTTTTGGCAAGTTCTTTAATCGATGGGACACAAAGATCAGAACCCATCAAGCTAAGTTCGCGAAGGATTAACCTTTTTGCATCATCGGTTGATTCTTTGCTATCAAGTACTTTGATCATGAGCTTTTCGAATTTCTGAAAATCCTCTGGAGTTTTGGCCTCGTTGCGGATACGGCTTTGTAAATCAACAAAATATTTTGTGCTTTTGGTGATATCGTAGTTTCCAATCTTTGCAAAGTCTTCCTCAAGTGTCAGTTCTTTAAAGTCAGTTCTTAACGAAGCAGCTCCAACATTTGGAAAATCATATGGGACCTTTTGCGTCACATTTCCCGATGCAGCCCATTCGGCCCCCCGTTGAAAGGTAACGATAAATCCAACACACTGCAATGCAGGTCCTCCGCCATCATCGGCATGACCTAACGCTGTATGGAAAATCCTGCCTTTCCCGTAACTGATAGTCATCAACATAGGTTCGTCGCGACCTGTACCACCACCTGTTGTATCAGCATAAGCTGTGGCCAGAATTGTAATGTTTTTGCCTGGACCGCGTAACTGACTGTATAATTCATCACTGCCGTGTATCCATCGTGATGGTAAACCTTTGGTGATAGGATGTTCAGTGTTGCGCATTTTCACTTCAAACTCGTGACGTTTCGCATGAGATCCGCCACGTCCGGCTGAAGAATCAATGATCATCGAATCCTTTTTGTAGTAGATATAAGGACCATCTTTTTCTGAACGATTCCCCCAGCCACCCAATCCGGCCATCAGGTTAAACTCCTTCCATTCAGGGAACGAATTATTTGCCGCATGATATAAAACAACTCCACCACCATTGTTCACATATTCGACAAAGGCTGTTTTGGTTTTGTCAGACCATGAATCGCCGTTGTAGTCAATAACGACTACGTTGTATTTCGAAAAATCGGGATTAAACTTGCTCATGTCACCCCCTTTTGCAGGAGTTTTGGCAATGTCGGCAGTGAAGAGACCGGTCTGTTCGAGCAATTGCTTTAAGACCGGTGAACTGGCTTCCCATTTATGATTGTTTTGTCCGGTTACAATCAGCGCTTTGTAATTCGCGCTTTTCTGGTTTGCACCTTGCTGGCAGGAACTAAAAACAGCTAAAAGTCCGGCACAAACGAGTATTAACAGATATTGCTTCTTCATTTTGATTTCAGATTAAATAGTTGGTAAGATCCAGGGTTGACGATATGGACGACTCAATAAGCGACTTGCCATCGGATTCCCGATGATCTCCTGTTTTTCGGGATTCCATTGAATTTTCTGTCCTGTAGTCATGGCGATTTCGCCCAGTAAAGCAACCGAAATTGCACGGTAGGCAACTTCAATTGGCGCGATGGCCTCCTTTCGTGAACGGACGCAATCGATAAAATTCTGCCAGTGATTGTCACTTTTGTAGATCTGTATCTCGTTAGCGCCAATTACTTCTTTAAGAATTTTTGGATCGGAAGCTTCCAGTCTGCCACGATCAACATTAATCCACCCTTTTTCACCATACCAGGTGGCACCACCTCCATGAGCTAGCCTTGAACTATTGGCTACACGCATTTCGATTCCATTGGCATATTTGCACAGAAAATCATATTCAACTGGAACATTATAAATGCCATCCCTGGGATAATCACCTACTCCTGAAATCTCAACCGGGCCAGTTCTTTCAAGTTCTGCACCCCAGTTGGCAATATCAATATGATGACCCGCCCAATCGGTGAGCTGTCCGCCCGAATAATCGAGAATCCAGCGCCAATTCCAGTGACTTACACCCCGGTAGGGAACTTTAAGCGCGGGTCCTAACCACATCTCCCAGTTAAGTTCTGCCGGCACTTCAATAACAGGAGGAGTTCCAATCCCTTTGCTTCCATTGGGTAATCCAACTTCAATATATTTTATTTTTCCTATTCTGCCATTTCTAACCAACTCGACTGCATGATGAAAATTGGGCTGAGAACGTTGCCAGCTTCCCGTCTGCCAGATAATATTGTTCTTTTTAACTGCACTTACGATTGTCTGACCATCCTTAATTGTACGACAGATTGGTTTTTCTCCGTAGACATCCAGTTTTTTATTAGCTGCAGCACTGTAGATTATGCCATGCCAGTGATCTGGCAGTGCAATAGATACGGCATCCAACTTCTCTTTTTCAAGGAATTCACGGTAATCGCCATAGATACGGCAATCAGTGTTTTTGTTGGCTTCGTCAGCGTACCCTTTCGCTTTTGCCGAATGGTTCGTGTCAACATCACAAACAGCGACAAACTGCACCTGGTTCTTTAACGCTAAAAAATCTCTCAGGTTACTGGTTCCCTGTGAACCAGTTCCGATAGCTCCCATTACAATCCTATCACTTGGAGGAAGTTTGCCTCCCATACCCAAGGCGGTTGAAGGGATGATCTGTGGGAGGATCAATGCACCGGTTGCAACGGTCGCAGATCGTTTCAGAAAATCTCTTCTGGTCGATTTTTCAAACATCGCGATTAATTTTAGTTGTAAATATTAGAGGTTGATATTTATATGTTTACAGGTGTACCAGGAATTGGTGTTTCGAAAACCATGTCAACAGGACCAAATTCGATCTTTTTCGGACCAAGATCCATATCAGATTTCATGATGGCATCCCAGGTAACCAATTGTCCGGTATAAGCTGCTGTGCGTCCCATGATTGCCGTAAGTGTTGAAAGGGCTGTTTGTTCCGCTTCGTTAACATATTTGCCTGTTCTGATGGCGTATACAAGATGCATATGCTCTTGTACATAGGCTGGAATCTTTAGCTGGTTCATCGGATTGCCGTTCTCATCCTTTGGATATTCAAATTGCCATTTTACAGTGCCATCCAAATTCCAGATTGTATTGACACAATTGGTATAACCTTCAGTTCCATTGATTATTTCGCCAGTTGCATTCGCGCAGCTGTCGATTTCACGGCACATACTGTGCGAACTGACGCCATTTCCGTAATCGAAATCGATGCTGAAAAAGTCGTACTGGTCGCCCGTCACCCTGCGTACGCGACCGCCATAACCAACCGCCTTTTCAGGACATTTACCCATGAACCAATTGATCACGTCGATGTTGTGAACATGCGTATCGAGAATATGGTCGCCGCAGAGCCAGCAAAAGTTATTCCAGTTCCGGATCATGTATTCCATATCGTTCCATCCTTCCTGGCGCGTACGGAACCAAACATGGTCCTGATTCCAAAATGCCTTTGCAGAAACTAATTTACCTATGGCCCCATTGGCAACCCGTTTATAGGTTTCGATATAATCTTCCTGATGACGACGTTGGGTACCAGTTACGACACAAAGTCCGAGCGCTTCCGCTTTTTTTGCAGTAGCAATCATCAATCGTGCGCCGACCGGATCAACACAGGCAGGTTTTTCAAGGAAAACATGTTTTTTATTGGTAATCGCTTCGAGAAAGTGTTCAGGACGAAATTGTGGCGGAGTAGCCAGGATGACAACATCAATTTCAGGAATTGCCATGAGTTTTTTATAAGCATCAAAACCAACAAAGCAGTTCTCTGCAGGAATAGGTAATTTAAATCCTGCAAACCGTTCCCGACATCCATCGACCTTATCCTGAAACACATCGGCAAGTGCGATGATTTCGAGGTCAGGCCCTGCGCTGATAAAGTTAATGGCTGCTCCGGTTCCACGGTTTCCACAACCAACCAGACCTGCACGAAGTTTTTTCCCTTTTGGTGCCCCTTTAAGGATGGGAGGAAGTCCCATTGATTCATTGGTTATCTCTTTTTTACAGGATGAAAGGATAGCTCCGGCACCGGCAACCGTTATTCCTGCCAGCACGCCAACTCCTAAAAATTTCCTTCTGTTGATATTTTTTAACTCGTTTTTCATTATGATATTCTTTTCTTATTTGCCAAAAATACTATCTGCTTCACATACAACCCTGAATCCGTTATCGATACAGTCAGAATACCACCATATACTCTTAGGCATTTGTGGATCAGTTACTAACCATGCCCTCGTCTTTGTGAAATCCCGCGCGGCACTTCTTACATCTTTAGCATCGCTTTTAAACGAACCGCCCCTGATTACATGCTCTTCGCCGGATACTGGTCCAGAAGGATTAAGTAATTCTCCTTTAATTTTACGGTAAGTGTCAGGTGCATAATAATCTGAACAAAATTCAGCAACATTTCCTGCCATGTTTTTCAATCCGAAAGGATTCTCCTTCATTTCTGAAGGATCTTTGGTCCTTGAAAAGCTATTTTCTGTATAAACAATTCGTGAATTGATCGTTGTGGTATCGCGGCCAAAAATTTTCTTGAAGATTCCTTTTGAGGTGAATTTTTTAGGATCACCATCGAAAAAATAGGGGGTCGTTTTATTCCCGCGACACGCATATTCCCATTCAGCTTCGGTTGGTAACCGATATTTTTTGCCGGTGACTTTGGTTAACCATTGGCAATAGGTATTTGCCGCTCGCCACGACATTGTGATAGCAGGTTTTGTTCCTTTGCCCCAACCCTGGTCGGGAGCGCCCCACGGCGGAGTAGGACCGGTAATTGCATCTACATTCTTATTTTTAAGAACTTGTCCTTCAGTTCGCCCCTGAGATCCTGTGGCCTGGAAGAAAGCGAGGTATTCATTCCATGTAACTTCAACTTTACCCATCCAGAATTTCGAAAGCTTTACTTTTCGCACAGGGCCTTCATCGGGCTTACGCAGTGGTTCATTATCCGGACTTCCCATGCTGAATGTTCCTTCGGGTATTGCAACCATCTCAAAGGCAACTGTTGTACCGGGAATTTTCTCAGTGAAATTTTCGAATTTTTCTACTTTGGTTGCCTCTGTAAATAGTTCCTTACTTGTGGCTGCATTGACTCCAAAGTTTGCATTATGTTCGTGTTTTGAATTTTTATTAAAGTGGCCGACATCAAGATGACAGTTGATGCAATTGGGTTTTGGCTCTTCTTTGGCGTTTACATAGGACAGGTGAGCATTACTTCCGTTTACTGAAAGTGTTACAGGAAAAAGATTTTGATGACATTTAATGCATGATGCCTCATATGTGAAGCCTTTTGCATTTTCAAGCAATTTTTTAGATTCCCAGTTGATCTTAGCGCTGTCCTTTAATAATTTGCCATAAACATCTTTTGCTCCATGATATGCTTTTGCGAGAAGATAGCCTTCTCCCTGAGGCGGTAAATGGCACTCAATACAATGAACCGAGACACCGGTTCTGTTATTGTGATGCGATGAAAGCTTCCAGGTCTCCTCTGCCCATGGGTGAACATGGCACGACATACAGTATTTGTCGGTTGAAGTATATGACGATACAGTATTAATAGTTGCGAGAATTGAGAAGCCAATTAAGGCTCCAAAAGTCAGCATCCAAATTTTTGACCTAGATCTGTTTTTGACCCGATTTATGAAATCTTTAATATTCATGTTTAAAATGCATTTGCTTGTTCTGCTATAGCGAAGTATCTGTTCTGATCCGTTCTGCAAACATAGTTCGTTTTTTTAGACTCAATATGAATTGGCTTCATGTTTTACAACATCAAATTAATGTGCAAGCAACCAGTTTTCGGCGGCATCCATCTCCACTTCGAGTGGAACTGCTAATTTCACGGCGTTTTCCATCTCGTATTTCACAACCTTTTTTACCTCTTCGAGTTCCGTTTTCAAGACGTCAAAGTTTAGTTCGTCATGAACCTGAAGAATCATTTTAGAATGAAACCCCTTCTCTTCAAACCGTTTGTTAATGTTGATCATGGCGACTTTGATGATATCAGCAGCTGAACCCTGAATTGGCGCGTTTATTGCGTTTCGCTCGGCAAAAGCTCTTACAGAAGCGTTGGCTGAATTGATATCGCTCAGGTAACGTTTCCTCCCCATAATTGTTTCAACATAACCTCTTTCACGTGCAAGTACCAACTGTCTGTCCATATAATCCTTTACCATCGAAAAGTTGGCAAAATAGTCATCGATCAGCTGTTTCGCTTCACCCCTAGGGATATTCAGCCGCTGAGCGAGACCAAAGGCAGAGATCCCATATAGGATTCCAAAATTTGCAGTTTTTGCTTTTCTCCGCATATCGGATGTCACTTCGGTGATAGGTATTCCAAAAATCTTTGAAGCTGTAGCAGCATGGATATCTTCACCATTGTGAAAAGCTTCAGTCATTACCTCATCACCTGACACAGCTGCCATAATCCGAAGTTCAATTTGAGAGTAGTCAGCCGACAAAAAAGTGTGATCATCGTCGCTTGGGATAAAGGCTTTGCGTATTTCGCGTCCGTTTTCAGTCCGGATAGGGATATTCTGAAGATTTGGATTTGTGGAGCTTAATCGCCCAGTGGCTGCAATCGTCTGATTGAATGATGAATGAATTTTACTGGTTTTGGAATTGATTAGTTTGGGAAGTGCCTCGACATAAGTTGAAAGCAATTTTTTTAATCCCCGGTGTTCCAAAATCATGTTGATGATTGGGTGCTTGTCCTGTAAATTGACCAGAATTTCTTCACCAGTCGAGTATTGTTTCGTTTTTGTTCTCTTCGCTTTTGGGTCTAGCATCAGCTTGTCGAAAAGAATATACCCAAGCTGTTTGGGGGACGAGATATTGAAGTGTTCACCAGCTAATTCTATAATGTTATTTTCGAGTTCGATAATTTGTGCCCGCAATGTAACTGCATAATCATCTAGAACTTTCGGATCAATTCTTAAACCAGCCAATTCCATCTGAACCAATACCTTTAATAAAGGCATTTCGACTTCAGCAAACAGGTTTTTTACTGTAGCCTTTTCTAATTCAGCATCTAATAATGGTTTCAATTGAAATGTAATATCTGCATCCTCACAAGCATATTCCTTGATTTGTTCCAGATCGACTTGCCTCATATTTAACTGGTTTTTACCATTTTTGCCAATCAGTTCTTCGGTAGCAACCTTTTTATAGCCAAGATAAATTTCACTCAGGTAATCCAGGTTGTGGCGAAGTTCCGGTTGGATCAGGTAATGAGCGACCATGGCATCGAAATAATCTCCCTTGACTTCAATTCCATATCCTGATAAGAAGAGTATATCGAATTTCATATTCTGACCAATTTTCAGAATGTTTTCATTTGCAAATACTGATTTGAACAACTGGACTATAGAGAAAGCTATTTTCTGATCAGCAGGTACAGGGATGTAAAATGCTTCGCCTGATTTGAAACAGAAGGATAATCCAACCAGCAAATCGGAATGCGGATCAAGTCCGGTTGTTTCTGTATCAAAACAAAAGGCAGGTTGTTTCTCTAATTTGGAAACCAAATCTTTTAATTGTTCTTCATTATTAATTAGATGGTACAAATGAGTTGTTGACCTGATATCGTCATGAATACTTACTGATTCGGATTGTGTCTGTTCGGGCAGGCTGAAAAGTGTCCCTTGCTCAAATTCTGTTGATGGTTTTGGTGGTGCAGCATTTTTTGTTGATGTGGGTAATATTCTTTCGGCCAGCGCTCTGAATTCGAGTTCAGTGAAAACATCCCGCAAGTGGGCATAGTCAGGATCACACATGATTAGTTCTTCCTGATTAAATTCGACAGGAACATCAAGTATAATGGTAGCAAGGGTACGCGACATCCTGACCTGTTCTTCAAATTGTTCAAGGCTCTCTTTTTGCTTTCCTTTTAGTTTATTGATATTCTGATATACGCCATCGATACCACCGAATTCGCTGACTAGCTTCATTGCTGTTTTCGGTCCGATTCCCGGACATCCGGGAATGTTATCTGATGTATCTCCCATAAGACCAAGAACATCAATTACCTGCAATGGATTCGTTATTTGAAAATTCTCACAAACCTGTTCAACACCTAAAATTTCCATTTCGTTGCCCATGCGCTTTGGCTTATACATGAATATGTTTTCAGATACCAATTGCGCATAGTCTTTGTCTGGTGTCACCATAAAAACCTGGAAACCCTCTTTTTCTGCAGTTTTTGCCAAAGTTCCAATTACGTCATCAGCCTCGAAACCCTCTTTTTCAAGAATTGGAATTTTGTAGCCCTTTATGATCTCGCGAATGTAGGGAATTGCCTTCCGGATATCTTCAGGCATTTCTTCGCGCTGGGCTTTGTAATTCGGAAACATATCATGACGGAAAGTAGGACCCTTCATATCGAAGGCAATTGCAATATGGGTCGGTTTCTCATTTTTAATGAGCTGATCGAGCGTATTTACAAAACCCAACATAGTTGAGGTATTGAGCCCTTTTGAATTGACCCGAGGTGCATTAATAAATGCAAAATAAGAGCGGTAAATCAATGCGTATGCATCGAGGAGAAACAATCGGTTCATGATATATATAGATTAAGACCAAATCAAAACTACTCAAATTTTAATAAAAAAGCCGACAAAAATTTTGTCGGCTTCGAATATATTATCGGTCAAAAATTTAATCCTGGCATCCGCACTGTTCGATACAAGTAAGTATACCCGTCAAGGCCGAATGCTTCAAATAATAGTAGGTGTTTTTCCCATCGCGCTTCGAACTTAAAACTCCCTTGTTTTTAAGGATACCAAGATGATGCGAAGTTGTAGATTGTTCAATTCCGAGACGTTCATGAATTTCGGTAACGGTAAGTTTGACCCCGCAATCAAGGTATCCGACAATGGCAATTCGCATCGGATGGGCAATTGCTTTCAACATTTCAGTGGCTAATGTTAACTTCTCGATATTTAACTCGTTGTAGTTCATTATCTTACGAAGTGTAATATTATATTTGGGTGGTAAATTTCGATTTTTCAAATTATTGATGCAAATATATGAATATATATTTTACCAGTTGGCTAAATGAAAATCCTTTTAATTGAATATTATCATAATACGAAATTAATATATTCGATAAGTGCTCATAATTAATGTTTTAAATTTGTAGTTATTATTCTTGGACTAAATTTGAGATAGCAATTTAGAATGGCTAAAAACAATAATGTTGAAGTAAAATTAATTCTTACCTTTGGCCGAAAGAAGAATGCAAAGGAAGAATGCAATTTTTAAAGAATGTCATCTAAAGAACTGATTGTAGCACCTATCAAAGAGGAGCTTATTAAATTTGAACCCTATTTTCAAAAAGCGACTAAGAGTGATTTACCACTGTTAAGTACGATAATCAATTACATCCTGCGCCGTAAAGGAAAGCAAATGCGTCCGATGATGGTTTTTCTTTCGGCAAAATTGAACGGCACATTCAATGAACGGACATATCATGCAGCTTTAACCATTGAATTGTTACACACGGCAACACTTGTTCACGACGACGTAGTAGATGACTCCTATCAGCGACGTGGATTCTTTTCGGTAAATGCAGTATGGAAAAATAAGATTGCTGTGTTGGTTGGAGATTTTATCCTTGCCAAAGGGTTACTTTGGTCTATCGAACACCGCGATTACGATATACTTGATCACATTTGCACCGCAGTACGTGATATGAGTGAAGGTGAAATTCTTCAGATAGAGAAGGCTCGTAAACTTGATATTACTGAAGAGATCTATTTCGAAATTATACGAAAAAAAACAGCATCACTACTTGCTACAAGTGCCGCTGTAGGAACCTGTTCTGTTACTACTGATATTGAGGTAATAGAGCGTATGCGATTGTTTGGTGAATATGCCGGAATGGCATTTCAAATTAAAGATGACTTATTTGATTACCAAAAGACAAACCTTATCGGGAAACCTACAGGTAATGATCTCCGTGAAAAGAAAATCACGCTTCCATTGCTACATGCCTTAAATAAGGCGAGTAGTAAGGATAAATCGCATATTCTTAAGATTGTACGGAAACGATTAAAATCAGCTGCTGATATTCGCGAAGTAAGTGATTTTGTTGAAACTCATGGCGGCTTTAAATATGCCGAAGTCGTGATGTCCGGTTTTAATGAAAAAGCAATTGCTCAGCTTTCGGCTTACCCCGATTCGGAAGTCAAAACTTCGCTCATCGAATATGTAAATTACATTACTTCAAGGGTTAACTAAAAAGGCTGCCAAATTTTAATTGACAGCCTTTAATATTTTAATTTTGAGCCAAATAGTTAAATTAAAAGTATACTACGCTTTCCCCTTTTATCGAGGTTAACAGGTTATTTGACAAACGACTGGCTCCGATGCGGAATAGTTTATTGTTGAGCCATTCATCTCCAAGCACTTCTTTAACAATAGCGACATATTTAAGCACGTCGGATGTTTCGACAATTCCGCCGGCAGCTTTGAAGCCAACCTTTTTATCCGTTTTTTCGTAATAGTTTTTGATCGCGCAACACATTACCCATGCTGCTTCGGGTGTTGCGGCAGGTTCAGATTTCCCTGTCGAAGTTTTAATGAAATCAGCACCCGATTGCATTGCCAAAACAGAAGCTTTCCAAATATTTGTATAACTTTTCAATGCACCTGTTTCTAAAATTACTTTCAAATGAACATCACCACAAGCCCTCTTTAATAATGAAATTTCCTGTATGACAGCAGGATAATCCCCGGCAAGAAAATTTCCCAAATTCATTACAATATCAATTTCTGTTGCACCTTTATCTATTGCCATTTTGATTTCCAGCACTTTGACGTCCATAAAAGTCTGCGACGAAGGAAATCCGGCGCATACAGATGCCAGGTTTACTCCTGGAATCTTCAGATTTTTTTTAACCGTTTCAATCAAAGTGGGATATACGCAGATAGCTGCAACATTGGGTAATCCGGGAAATTCATCAGGAAACCTGGAAACTTTAAGCGCAAATTTTTCTCCCTGAAAATGATTATCAGTCGAATTAAGCGTTGTCAAATCAATACACGATAAGGCCAGTTCATACCATTCAAGGTTATTTAACTCCTTCGATTTTTCAACAATATCAGCAACAGCATTCTCAACTTCTCCATCGGGAAACTCCCTGTCTATATTACCCAAAAGCCATTTCATAATTATATTGTATTAATATTTAAGCAAATAATTTATCATTATTAAAATGACGAAGTTGGTCTCGCTCCGTCTTTTTCTCCATATTTTTCATAAATGCTTCAGTCAGGTCAACACCAGTTTGGTTGGCCAGGCAGATAATTACCCACAATACATCGGCAAGTTCGTCAGCCAGGTTATTATCCGATTCATTGTTTTTTGTGGATTGATCACCATATTTTCGGGCAATAATCCTGGCAACTTCACCTACCTCTTCCGTAAGAATAGCCATATTGGTTAGCTCACTGAAATAACGGACTCCGTATTTTGTTATCCAGGCATGTACTTCCGATTGTGCTTCTCTGATCGTAATGTTTTCATTCATGTGTAAAAAATTTGTTTTTTAATCGTCACATGTAACCACTAAATAATTTGCGACTATTTTAGTGAATATTTTTTTATGAAGCTTTCATTATTAGATTTATTTATTTCTTGAGTTGGTTCCGAAGCAGAAGGAAAATCGATTCAAAAATCTTTGTTTTTTGAATCGATAATAATCGTTACGGGTCCATCGTTGATGAGCCTTACAATCATATGTGCTCCAAATACACCTGATCTAACCTTTCTACCTAAATTTTCGGATAATGTTTCTAAAAAATGGTCATAAAGCGGTATAGAAATACCCGGTGGAGCCGCATTGATGTAGGAGGGACGATTTCCCTTTTTTGTTTTGGCATGGAGCGTAAATTGGCTCACTGCAAGAACTTCACCTTCAATTTCTTTCACAGATAAGTTCATTACTCCGTTGATATCATCAAAAATCCGCAATTGGGTTATTTTATTACAAGTCCAGTCAATATCTTCCTTATTATCGTCAGCTTCGAAACCAGCCAGTACAAGCAGGCCTTTCTGAATAGACGATACTAATTCATTGTTAATTGTTACTGAAGCTTCTGATACCCGCTGAATAACTACTCTCATTATTCATGATTTAATTTAAAACTTACATCACGGTTTTTAACAAACCTACTATGGCCAAATATCGGGCTAATTTTCTGATAGTCATAAAAATGATCGTAAGAAACGGGGAAATACGAAAGAATCTCAAAGCGAGAATTACGATATCGCCAATGATGGTAACGAATGAAAGTGTTGCCGCCAAAGAGCAAAATCGTTCTAACTTCGGTAATCATAGCGTGGATTTTCTCCTTTTTTACCTTAGCATACTTTTCAATCCATTCCATTTTTCCAGGATAACCAAGATAATAAATCAAAATCCCACCTAATGTATTTCCTATTATTTTGACTGCCAACGAAATGACCAGATCGAATCCCAAATAAATCAACAAGGTCAGAACAGCCTCCGAATTTAAAGGAAATAGGGATCCTGAAAGAAAGCTGGCAATAAAAAGTCCGAATAAAACGTATTGCTAAAAGAAATCGTTCAACAATCGCCAAAGATAATCTATTAGAGGCAGATATCAATAATTCCAATGCATGTTAACCCGGCAGCAAAGAAATTTATAGATAGAGGGCAAAAAAAGGGGAAGCTGTAAAAAACCGCTTTCCCTTTTTTAGGTTTAATTATTTGTTGACTACGAAAGAGCGGCAATTCCCGATCCAATCATATTGGCACTTTCGATTTCAGCAATATTTACCTTAACGTTTTTATGTCCCATTTCGCTGAGTAAGTCCTTCAAAGTGATTTTTACGACTTTGTTATAGTTTTTGCAATCAGTTACTTCGCTCCAAAATAAGCTACCCTCTGCAGTGATCCTTACTTTTTTAACTGATTTATCGTGTGAGATTAACATGTCGATTAATCCGGCAAGTGATGCTGCTACCAATTTTGCTGATCTTTTATAAATGGCTTTAGCAACTTTTACATGCTTTTTCTTATGCTGATCCGGTGCGTTTATGATATCGGTAAGTGCTTTCCCGTCTGTATGTTCATCAAATCCATCTTCCGGAAACGCTTCGCGGAGGATCTGTCCAATGTACATCCCTGAAACTGCTTTTTCGAAACGTTGTGATCCTTTATTGTCTGATTTTTCATCAACCAGTTCATCATATTTTGTAAGATGGGGTGGTTTGAAGTTGCCCGATTCAAGGTTCACAGGTGTAAGACCTTGCCAATTTAGACTATCTTCAATTTTAGGTATTCTGTCAGCATTAATGAAAGCTGCCATATTTGTTCCTGTACCAACGATCAAACCGATGTAAGCGTCGTAATTGGGATTTGTTAATCCGGCAAAAAGGCTGGCAACTGTGTCGTTAATTACTTTAATTCCTGTGAACTCGGTTTTTCCTAATTTGTTAAGTTGATCAAGAAGAGGTTTTCCGACAGGATTGCCGATCATCTCTTTAATATCGATTCCTTTGGTCCATCTGATTAGTTCGGCATCGCCATTGGGCATACAATCAGCTGGATATGAAAAACAATAACCGATTGGTGCTTTAGCGGGAAGTTCGATTTGGTTTACAAATTCAGATTGTTTGGTTATAAGATCCTCCATCGAAAACCCTTTTGTTGTAGTCGCCGAGAGGTCAATACTTCCGGCTTTCTTTGGCGAAATATTGGCAACTCCACCGGCAAAATTAATCACAGCTGCCCGGTAATTCGTTCCACCCCAATCTAATACGACAGCCTGACCTTCTGCTCCGCACGAAAGTGGATGGATAAATGTAGGAATACTTTTTACTTCTGTGTTGTCATTCTTGAGTCCGTTCTCAATTTTATCTTCGAGATTGTGGGCAATCTCTTTTAATTGTACGGTTTTGAGCTTGAATTCGTTTTTCTTCATTATGTTGAATTTTAATTTTTCTTTCAGTCAAAGATATTAAAAAGATATTAAACTACACTTTTTTGAAGCGTTATGATATTAAGTAATTACCAGTATAAAATTTACTCATTTCAACTTCGTTATATTTTTGCCATACCTTAATCGTGGTTTAATTAAGATATGTGTAAACTTGCTGTAATATTTCTGTATTATTAAATACAGTAACATTACTTAAAGATTACAGAAACCTTACACAAAGCCATAATCAGATAGTAGGAAAGTATATTTTAATCAAAAGATGAATCAAGTATTAAATACGACCCAATATAAATTTTGTGATATTTTATTGCTATTTATGGTTGGGTTTTGTATTTGGTAAAAAATCATCTATTTAATCGCATTAATATTTATTTCCGGCGATTTTAATTATTTGCCAGATGGCCAGTTTCTGCTCCCACTTTATAGTGTGTGCGGGGCTGGTTGAGGGAAGAGCCTGGCTTGGCAAACTGATATCAGCAAAGTATTTGTTAAAATACCTGGCAGCGCATTTACCATTGAAAAAGATTTTTGAGATATGAGGATGTAATCCAAGAAATGGACGAAGATCATTAGGCTCTTCCATTTTAATATCGGTGTCAAGACTCGATTTTCTTTCACAAATTCTTAAAACATCCCAAAGGGCAATACCGTTTTGAAGAAGCATTTTTATTTTAACTTCATAGTCAGTTGTAAACGGATAATTGTGCAAGTCGAAGATAATCTTCCAGAATGAATTTTGCGGATGAGCGTAATATTCGTTCCGACGTAAAGACTCTTTTCCTGGAATTGTTCCAAGAATCAGCACTTTACTCTTGAAATCGGCTATGGGTGAAAATGAATAAATTGAGACATCTTTATTCGGAAGCTCGCTCATTATTTAATTTGTAACGTTGTTTTTCTGTTTTTAACTTCCTGCAAAGGTATGGTTTACAAGGAAAGATAACCATTGAATCTTCAGAACCCGCTGATTTTATATATTTTTGCATCAAATACAAGAAAAGATGGAAGAATATACAACAAGACAAAATAAGATCGGAAGGTTGATTCAAAAAGAGTTGAGTGAACTTTTACGACGCGACACCAATATTTTGGCAAAAGGGAGGATACTTTCTTTGACAACAGTCAGGGTTACCCGCGATATGTCGCAGGCAAAGTGCTACTTAAGCATCTTTCCATCGGAGGGAGCGGCAGGAGTATTGGCTGATATTAAACTACATAAGGGAAAGTTAAGAGGTGATCTTGGAAATATTGTACGCTTTCAGCTGCGACACGTTCCCGAACTTGAATTTTATCTTGACGATAGCCTCGATTATATTGAAAAGATTGATAAGCTTTTGAAATAAAATTTTAATCGAATCCTGGCTAATCACTGAATAAGATAATCGTTATGGAATACGATCCGATTAAAAGGAGACTTGGAACCGTCTTTAACCGCACTCCTTTTTTGCGAAAGTTTTTTTACACATTGCTCGATTTGTTATTACTTCGGGCCTGGCACGTTAACCGCGAATTAAGGTCGCTCAGAAAGAAATCATTTTCGGGAAAAATCAGAATCCTGGATGCCGGATCAGGATTTGGGCAGTATAGTTACCGGATGAGCCGTATTTTTGCCAGTTCAATAATAAAGGGTGTTGATGTAAAGCAAGAGCAGATTGATGATTGTAACCGTTTTTTTGGTTTAATCGGATTAGATGACAGGGTGAACTTTGAATATGCTGATCTCACAGAATACCTTGAACCGTACAGTTATGACCTTATTCTTTCAGTTGATGTGATGGAACATATCGAAGAGGATGAATTGGTTTTCAGTAATTTCTACAAATCGCTTCGGAACAATGGTGTTTTGCTGATTTCGACGCCATCTGATCAGGGAGGTTCCGATACTCATGAACATGATCATGACGAGGTTCATGGATTTATTGAAGAACATGTACGTGACGGATATGGAATCATGGATATTACGCAAAAATTAAACAATGCCGGTTTTTCGGATATTGAAGTGCGTTATACATATGGAACTGCCGGATCGCTTTCGTGGAAATTTTCGATGAAATATCCAATTTTAATGTTGGGCAAATCTAAGGCATTTTATATTCTACTGCCGTTTTATTATCTGATAACTTTTCCATTTTGTCTCCTTCTTAATTATTGTGATGTGATTTTCCGTCATAAAAAGGGGACCGGTTTGCTGGTCAAAGCCTACAAAAAGTGAATATTAATCGATTAAAGAAGTGAATCTCTCCTTTTACATTGCTAAAAGATACCTCTTCTCGAAAAAGAGAACGAACCTGATCAATATCATTTCGGCTATTTCAGTTGCAGGTATGGCTATCGGAACCATGGGTTTGATCATCGGACTTTCGTGTTTTAATGGTTTCGACAGCCTTATTAAATCGCTTTTTTCATCTTTCGATCCTGATCTTAAAATTACCCTTGCCGAAGGTAAGAGTTTTGACGCGAACGATCAGGCGTTTAATGAGATCCGCAAGATGAAAGATGTTCTGTTTTTTTCTGAAGTGATTGAAGATAATGCACTTCTTCGTTATGAAAGCAGGCAGGTTCTTGCCACGATTAAGGGAGTAAGTGATGATTATAGTAAGATGACAGGACTTGACACAATGATAGTTGACGGTCAATTTAAACTTAAAGAGGGAAAGGAACAATTCGCAGTAATCGGGCAAGGCGTAGCCTATTATCTTTCATTAGGAGTTAAACTGCTCAATCCTATCAATATCTATGTGCCTCAAAAGGGGAGGAGTTCCAGTCTTTCGATGGAGGGTAGCTTTAATCAGGGTCATATCTATCCATCCGGAATTTTTTCGGTTCAGCAGGAAATTGATTCAAAGTACATTATTGTTCCCATTGCCTTTGCGCGCGAGATTTTTGAAATGCCTGAAAAGGTTAATTCGGTTGAATTGAAATTAAAGAAAGGGGCAAAGGTGAAAGTAGTTCAGGATGCGATTGCAATACAACTTGGAAACCGCTTTGTGGTGAAAACCCGGTATCAGCAACACGACTACCTTTATAAAACCATGCAGGGCGAAAAATATGCGGTTTACCTGATTCTGATATTGATTCTCATCATTGCATCATTCAATATTATTGGTTCCCTCACCATGTTAATTATTGACAAGAAGGAAGATATTGGGATATTACAAAGTATGGGTGCGGATAAGCCACTGATCCGTAATATTTTTCTTTTCGAAGGTTGGTCTGTCTCGATTCTCGGTGCAGTAATTGGCACCGTTGCTGGACTGGCAATCTGTCAGGCACAAATTGCTTTTGGATTTGTAAAGCTTCAGGGAGGTGGCGGTTCATTTATTATTGATGCTTATCCAATGACAATTATCCCACTTGATATTTTATTAATTTTTTGTTCGGTAGTATTGATCGGCTTTGTGGCGGCATGGTTTCCTGTTAAGCATATTTCGGAAAAATTTCTTGCGGATGAAGTGCATTAAAAAGTTGCTAATGAATTAAATTTCGACAAACTGAAATCCGATTCCTCTTACTGTTTCCAGAAAATCACCTTCAATAAATTCGGAGAGTTTTTTACGAAGATTTTTGATATGGACATCAATATAGTTGGAATTGTAATTTTCTTCGATAATGTCGCCCCAGATATGTTCCGAAATCTGTAATCGTGTCACGACCCTGTTTTTATTCAGGACCAAAAAGCTTAAAATATCGTATTCCTTTCTGGTGAGGGTTATAACATTTCCACCCGATGAGACCAGACGCTTATCCAAGTCCATTTCAAGGCCATTAATTAGTATAACATTGGCCCTTATTCCATGCTTGCGTCTCATCACAGCCATAATGCGCGACTTTAATTCAAGCAGCGAAAATGGTTTAGGCAGATAATCATCGGCTCCTACGTTTAACCCTTTGATGCGATCTTCCAACGCACTTCGGGCTGAAAGTATAATCACGGCGGTATTACTGTTATTTGCAATTGATTCTTTCAATAAATCAATTCCGTCATAATCGGGTAAACCCAGGTCGAGCAAAAGAAGGTCATACTCATTTGAGAATAGTTTATCTGACGCGATCTTTCCCGTATGTGCTTCATCACACGAAAATCCGTCTTTTTCAAGATAGTCTTTCACCTCCTTTGCCAATGGAATCTCATCCTCTACAATTAAGACATTCATAATTCAAAATTATTCATGAAATTTGAAGATTCAAACCTAATCGAAAAAATAGTAATATCTCGCAAGTTAATTAATATCTTATTGTATTTTTATAAAATGAGACTTGAACTAAAATTGGCACTGATAGGTGCCATGTCCAAAATAGTTATTTTTTTTATATTGCTGATCCTGTTGCAACAGGTTATCGACAAGCAAGCTTTGCAGCATACCGATCGTGCACTCATAAAGATGAAAGAAAAAACGATGGCTAACGTCGCAAAAATAGGCATTAATTCATTTCTGAATATCGAAAAAGACAGCGCTTTTGCCAGTTATAATATACTCAAGGATGAATACATCACCATTGATTTGGATACAATAAAGGGTAATGGGAAGATCGTATTTTCCGATGAAGCACGAATTATTGAAGACGAAGAGTTTGACTATAGAATTCTCAACTATTCTTTTGACGTCACTAATAAGCATTATAATCTTGAAATTGGGAAGAATATACAACTTATTAACGCATTGAACAGAACAATGAAAAATATCTCCATTACAATAATTCTTTTGGTACTTCTAAGTACAATTATCTTTGATATCGGGATCAATAAATATTTGCTATTCCCACTTAACAGGATGATAATTCGCAAATTGAAAACAATTACCAATCCCGAAACTTATGATTTTTCTGAGCTTAGAAGTTCAACTTCTGATTTCGTTTATCTGAATAACGCCTTGAATGAACTTATGCATAAGGTCACAGAAATTCTTAAGAACCAAAAGAAATTTACTGCTGATGTATCGCATGAGTTATTTACTCCAATTTCAATTATGCAAAGCAAGCTTGAGAATCTGCTGACCAATGATAATTTGCCCGAGTCTTTTGTAGCAGTTATAATGGATCAGCAGAATCATTTGAATCGATTGCAGCAAATAATAAAGGCTTTACTTTTAATTGCACGGATTGAAAATGATCAATTTTCAAAAAATGAGACAGTTGTTGTTCGTGAAGTTGTTGAAGAGATTATTCTAAATATCGAAGACCGAGCTGAAATTAAAAATATCACAATTGAAAACCGGATTGATCCTGCCGATTTGCTGCCATACATCAATAAATCGTTGTTGTATATTCTGATATTTAATCTTGTCAGTAATGCAATAAAATATAATAAAGACGGAGGATGGATTCGAATATCCACCTGTACGTCAGGAAACTACTTTTGTTTAGAAATAAGCGATAGCGGGATTGGAATAGATACTGATCAAATAGACAAGGTCTTCGATCGATTTAAAAGAGCTGATCCGGCGTCTGGCGAAGGCCATGGCTTAGGGCTTTCTATTGTGAGTAGTATTGTTCGCTTTCATAGTGGAATAATTGATGTAAAATCTGTAAAAGGGGAAGGATCGGTATTTAAAGTTCAATTTCCGTTAAAAAATGTTAATTTAATTTCCGTTGTTTAAAACTTCATGATTCCTTCATAGTTGTAAATATACTTTTGATGCGTAAACAATATTTAAAAATTTCTATTATGAAAAAGTTAGTACTCGCATTAAGTTTGTTATTTGTATTAGGTTTGGTTTCTGTTAACGCTCAGGACAAGAAAAAAGAAGTTAAAAAAGCTCCTGCAAAAACTGAAGCTGCTGCTCCTGCCGCTACTCCTGCAAAACCAGCAGCAAAAGCACCAAAAGCAAAAAAAGTAAAAAAAGAAGCAGCTCCAGTAAAGAAGTAAGCTTACTTAAATCACAAAAACCGCAGAGTCACTTCTGCGGTTTTTTTTGATCTTATAATTAATATCCAATCCCCTTTTATTCACTATCTCACCTCGGAACCTTCTTTAGTTTTAGAAGCAGGAGTAACAAATACTAGCGATCCGTCAGCGTTCTCTGCCATAAGGATCATCCCTTGTGATTCAATCCCTTTAAGGGTCTTCGGTGCCAGGTTCATCAGGATCGAAACCTGTTGTCCGATGATCTTTTCAGGTTCGAAATATTCAGCGATTCCCGATACTACGGTCCGTTGATCGACCCCGGTATCAATGGTGAGCTTTAATAATTTCTTTGTTTTAGCTACTTTTTCGGCTGCAATAATTGTTCCAATCCGGATATCTAATTTGGCGAAATCTTCATAATCAATATCTTCTTTGACGGGATTCGCTATTACTTCTTCAAGTTCATTTGCTTTTTTAGTCGCCAGTAATTTGTCGACTTGTGCCTGAATTGCTTCATCTTCGATGATCTCAAAAAGAAGCTCTGGTGTATTTATCTTATGGCCAACTCCGATCAGATCGGTGCGACCCAATTGCTCCCAATCAAATTTATCAAGGTTCATCAGTCTCCGCAATTTCGTTGTTGTGAAGGGTAGGAACGGCTCAAAAACAATCGTCAGATTGGCAGTGATCTGTAGAGCAACGTTCATAATTGTTTTCACACGTTCCGGGTCCGTCTTCACCACTTTCCACGGCTCCATATCTGCAAGGTATTTATTCCCCAACCGGGCCATTTCCATTGCATTTTTCAGTGCTTCACGGAAGTGAAAGGTGTCGATCGCTTTTTCAACTTCTATTTTAAGGTTGGTTATTTCGTTCAGAGCATTCTTGTCGTATTCGGTTAATTCTCCGCATTCAGGAACTTCACCATAGTAATATTTGTCTGTAAGAACTAAAGCCCGGTTAACAAAATTACCGAGAATAGCAACGAGCTCGCTGTTATTGCGTGTCTGGAAATCTTTCCAGGTAAAGTCGTTGTCTTTGGTTTCGGGAGCGTTGGCCGTCAGTGTATATTTCAGAACATCTTCCTTGCCGGGAAAATCTATCAAATATTCGTGCAGCCAGACTGCCCAGTTTCGCGAAGTCGAAATTTTGTCCCCTTCAAGATTGAGGAACTCGTTTGCCGGAACATTTTCGGGCAAAATAAACGATCCTTCGGCCTTCAAAATAACAGGGAATATAATACAATGAAATACGATGTTGTCTTTACCGATAAAATGGATCATTTTCGTTTCAGGATCTTTCCACCATTTTTCCCACTTTCCAAATTTTGCTGGTTGATTAATACAAAGTTCTTTCGTGTTGGAGATATAACCAATAGGGGCATCAAACCATACGTAAAGCACTTTTCCTTCAGCACCTTCGATTGGAACCGGAACACCCCAGTCGAGATCACGTGTTACCGCACGTGGATTTAATCCTCCATCGATCCATGATTTGCATTGCCCGTAAACATTGGGTTTCCATTCTTTATGCTCCTCCAAAATCCATTCACGTAACCAGGGTTCGTACTGATCGAGTGGCAGAAACCAATGCTTCGTTTCCTTCATCACCGGCTTATTTCCGCTAAGAACCGATTTTGGATCAATCAGGTCGGTCGCATTGAGAGTACTTCCGCAGCTTTCGCATTGGTCGCCGTATGCTTTTTCGAAATTACATTTCGGACAGGTTCCGGTGATATAACGGTCGGCCAGAAATTGATTGGCTTCAACGTCGTAAAACTGTTCAGAGGTTTGTTCGATAAATGCTCCTTTATCGTACAGCGTTTTGAAGATTTCGGAAGCCGTTTCATGGTGAATCTTCGAGGTCGTCCGCGAATAAACATCAAAAGATATCCCGAATTTTTCAAACGAATCCTTGATCATTCCATGGTATTTGTCGACCACGTCCTGGGGTGTAATTCCCTCTTTCTTCGCTTTTAAGGTAATCGGAACGCCGTGTTCATCCGAACCGCCGATAAATGCAACCTCTTCACCTTTAAGGCGAAGGTAACGCGCATAAATATCGGCAGGAACATACACACCAGCAAGATGACCAATATGAACCGGGCCGTTGGCATATGGTAAAGCCGAGGTAATCAGCGTTCGTTTGAAATTCTTCATTGAATAATATCTTCTTAAATATGTTACATCAGAAATTGAGGTGCAAAGATAATACTATCAGACACACGAATCAAGCGATAATAAAGACCCCCGAAGGGCTATCGTATTATCCATTTTCTTTTCGATATGCCTGTGGTGTTTTCTTGAAATGCCTTTTAAATACGGTGGTGAAGTATTGAGCGGACGAGAATCCGCACTGGTAAGCGATGTCGGTTGCGGAAACTTCAGGTTGTGTCAGCAGTAATTTGGATGCCTTCCTTAGCCGGATTCTGTTGATATACTCCATCGGCGTACAATTGCTTATTTCAACACAATATTTCGTAAACCGGGTTGTACCTAACTTGCACCATGCCGCCATTACAGGCAAAGTCCACGTTTCATAGATATGATCCTCAATGGAATTCAGAAAGAGTTTAACCGTCCTGCGTGATTCGATCAACTCTTCATCGAGCGAAATCTTTCCCTCCTGAAAATTTTCGATCAAAGCTATTAACAAAGCATTTATCAACACCCTGAGTTTTGATTCATAATCCTTCTCTCCTCCCTCTTTGATTACTTTTCCGATTCTGATAAAGCAATCTTTTATTTCAGATGTCGCTTTCCAAACCGGCTGTTCGTTCTGCCGAAAATAGATGGTTAGTTTTTCAAGATCTTTTGGATTAAGGATGATCCAGTTGGGCCAAACCCATTCCTGATGAGGATGGCGTACGCCGACATCGAGAATTAGCCAGTGCAGTTTACTCAATTCCACATGCGGATTTCCCAACTTGTGAATGATCCAGGGTCGTGTGATGGTTAAATGGTTCGGAGCGAGATTGTATTGATCGTTTTCGAGAAAAAAAGTAAGATCGCCCGACTCAAGGAAACAAATTTCAATTCCCTCATTTGTATGCCATTCCAATCCCCAATTCTGTAATTTCTTTATATTCCAGTAACCGATACTTTTAATGCCCGAAAGTTCAGTTTTGCTAAGTTTTTTACCGGGATAAGCATCACGGGCAAGCGTAGTTAATTCTATATCACCATTATCTGCAGCACTCTTCACCGGACTACAGTTATCGGCCTTGTATGACAATTTGCCTCCCGGATCATAGAATTTTGCCCGTCGTTCCATTTCGAAAATAAAATTTTACAGTGAATGATTTTGAACAAGCCTCATTTAAAACTGACTTACATTTACAATTGTAGTGAAAACTCAGCTTGTTGAAACTAAATATCGGATTTATCACAGTATGTTGACAAATATAAATGAAAAAGTCAGGATATTAGTAATGATACGTAATCATAAATCAAATGACCATGAAAGGAATTATTAAACTTGGAATTAATATGGAATTTGTTAGACCTCACGATCTGTCGTTTCTCAGTGGGGTGAAAAAGGCTGCTGAAATCGGATACGAATACATCGAGCCAATGGTACATTTCGGAAGGGAACTTTTGAGTGAAGCAGGTTATTTCCATTCGGTATCGCTTTTCGACGATCCGTTGGCCATTAAAGAGCTGTGCGATAAATATAACGTCAAGCTTTCAGGATTATCATCACATACACCGTTATGCAAACCCGAGATCAGTGTCGAATACCTAAAAATGGCAATCCGTTGGGCTGCCGATGCCGGTGCCCCTGTCGTTAACACTGACGAGGGACCCAAACCTTTATGGACGACTAAATCGATGGATTATGAACTAATGAAATATACACTCACGGAAGCATCCATGGTTGCCGAACGGCATGGAATAAAAATCGGATTGGAACCACATCAGCAGTACAGCAAATCACCGGAAGGACTTGAAAGCATTTATAATCTGGTTACCTCGCCATCCATTGGAATTAATTTTGATACAGGAAATAGTTATCTCGCAGGTGGTTCGGATGTTTATGAATGGCTCGAAAGTGTAAAAGACCGTCTGGTTCATCTCCATGCCAAGGACATCAGTCTTTTGCAAAGCAATGCAGAACGCGGGAAAGTCTCAGGAACACCGGTCGGATGCGCATGTGGCGATGGCGTAGTGGACTGGAAACGGGTGATTGATATTGTAAAATCGAGCGGTAAAGAGATCGTTTTCAGTGTCGAATGTGGAACAATAGATCAGGCAATACGCAGTTTTGAACATCTTTCACCACTTTTATAAAAAGCCAGATATGTATAAAAGCTTCTTATTCGGTTTAATCTGTTTTTATGGCTTATCGGTTTTTGCAGGGCAAGACAATTCATCTGACACGGTAAAAGACGGACTGATTAAAGTCTTAATTCTTAGCGGAAAGAATAACCATGAATGGCAAAAGACTACTCCTGTTCTTGTCAGGATATTAAAAGATTCAAAGCTCTTTTGCGTCAGTGTTACCGAAAGACCTGAAACATTGTTATATGATGATCTGAAGAAGTACAACCTCATTGTCAGTAACTGGAACACCTGGCCGGATAATAAAATAAGATTAAGCAATCAATGGGAAAACGATTTTGAAAGGTATGTGAATGAAGGTGGGGGAGTGCTTTCACTACATGCAGGTGCTTCCTCTTTTTATGATTGGGAAGCCTACCATCGTATTGGTATTGGTAGATGGGGAAAAGAGACCCATCATGGCGCTCCCACACGCGGCAAAGTCTATGGATTCGATCAGAATCATCCAATTACGAAAGGAATGAATGCTTTTTATATCATGGATGAGATGTGGGAAAAGACCGATATTTATCCGGGGTCGAAAGCAATTGGTTCTTTATCTGCAAAAGACGAAAAGGACGGACACCCGATTGATGTTCAGTCGGTTTTTGTGAGTCAGACAGGGAAGGGGAGAAGCTTTTTTACGACACTTGGGCACGATGAAAGGGCGCTTTTAAATTCTGGTTTGCAAAAATTGTTGTTAAGGGCTGCACAGTGGTGTGCCGGCAGGGAAGTAACCATCGGATTGCCGGCAGAGCTTCAAAAGAAGAACTCCGTGAAAGATCAGTTTCACTGGAATCAAACGGATACTTCACTTACGTTGAGCAATCACGCGGAAATCATCTGGCAATACAATTACAATAACCGTCTTGGGAAACCTTATTTTCATCCCCTTACCGTCAATCACTCCGATCTGACTTGTGTTTCACCCCCCGATCATCCGTGGCACCTCGGGTTGTGGTTTTCGTGGAAGTTTATCAATGGCGTCAATTACTGGGAATACCTGAATGATTTCAAATCGCCCGAAACTGGGTTTAAATCTGAGGGTATTACTGAAATTGTTTCAAAGAAAATTACCACAAATCCCGATTTTTCATCCGATATCCGCATGGAATTCTCGTATTATCCAATCAATGGAAAACCGGTTTTGGAGGAAGAGCGTAACCTCCATGTTTCCTCTCCATTTCCAGATGACGGTTATTACATCGATGAGGAACATCTGTTCCGGTCGTTGACAGATAGTGTTCTGCTCGACCGCACACCAATAATTGGCGAACCCGGCGGACAATCATGGGGTGGTTATTCGGGATTATCAATCCGGTTTAACCAAGATTATACTTCACCCAAAATTATCTATTCGGCGGACACCACAAATTGTCCGAAATGCGGTTGGATGTATATGGGATTTAATAATCTGACCGGCGGGAAAACGGGAATGGCGGTTTTGCAGCATCCAAAGTTCACAACAAAAACTGCTAGCTGGTACGTAATCAGCGATCCAAAAATTCCGTTTTACTATTACAGTCCGGCTATCTTGTTTGATGGTAAGCTAATTCTGAAGATGGGGGAGACCCTTACACTGAAATACCGGATATGGATGTTGCCGGAAGCTGTAACCAAGGATAAATTGCAGCAGAAGTTTGAGCAATATCTTAATAAACAGCAGTAATTCAATTTGACGATTTGAAAACATAGTTTTGGACATATCATAACTTCGTAAACCAAATAAATTAAAACCATGGCAATTAAAGTAGGATGTTTTGCATTGATCAACCCCTTTAGTCCGCTTGAAAATCAACTGGACCAGATCAAAAAATGGGGATTTAGCTGCGGGGATTTAACCGACAATTCCGATGGCGCCTGCCTCGGCGTAGAGTATGGATTCACTGCTTTGGCAAGCCTTGATGCCAACCCGTTTGATATTAAACGGTTGTTTGAGGAGAAAGGCCTCGCTCTTTCAAGCATATGTGCACATGCCAATTTGCTCGATCCGACCGCTCCTTTCCGTTATGGTACGTCACAGATTATTAAAGCGGTGAAAATGGCTGGTGCCATAGGTGTTAAACATGTGATCACCGCCGAAGGGGAACCTCGAACCTCGTTCGGGAAAAACCTCACAACAGGAGAAGCCGTTTTTTCTATTGCTGAAAAGTTGTACGAGCCGCTTCGGTTTGCTGAAGATTACGGCGTGAAAATCTTAATCGAACCACACGGACATATCACCGATTCCGTAAAGTTAATGGGAGAAGTTCTTGACCGTTGTAATTCCGAAGCCTTGGGAATCAACCTCGATACTGGCAACTTATGGCTCGGTGGTGGTGAATCGCTCGAAATGATTGCTAAATTCGGTTCCAAAATAGAGCATGTTCATTGGAAAGATCTTCCACCCGAAATGGTTGCAAAGCGCGGTACACAATTTGGGTGCGGAATGTCACTAACAGCTTTGGGAGATGGCGTCATCGATATCGAAGCAATCTTCAATGCATTGCTGAAAATAGGTTTCGATGGCTATTCGACGCTTGAAATTGCAGGTGAAGAGGCTGTGCTGAAAAGCTTTGCTTTCCTTAAAAAACTCGGAGCGATTTAATTGATGAATGTCTACAAACAACTAAATATCATTAAGTATGAAAGATGTGAATAACAAAGGGATTTCCCGCCGGGATTTCTTTCAGCGTTCGGTAAAAGGGGCAGTCGGATTGGCCGTACTTCCCACGATTCTGGGTTCCTGTTCAAATTATAAAGGCGCCAACGACCGGATCGTTGTCGGCCATATTGGCGTTGGTTCGCGCGGAACCGACGAGTTGATGGGTTACTTCCTCCCATTGAGAGATGCAATGAATATTGCCGTTTGCGACACCTTCAAAGAGCGTCGCGAAAATACGGCCGCCAAAATCAACCAGTTTTACAAAGAGAACAACTTTACATCGGAGCAATGCAAGGCTTACCTCGATATGGATGAACTGCTTCAGCGCAAGGATATCGATGCCGTCCACATTACAACTCCAGATCACTGGCATGTGATGGCTGCCATAAAAGCTGCCAAGGCAGGGAAACACATCATGCTTGCGAAGCCGCTTGGATTAAGCTACCCGCAAAACCTGATTCTTGCGAAGGCATTAAAAGATAACAATGTGAAATTTCATTATGGAACACAACAACGCTCATTTGAACATATGCAGTTGGGATATAATATGATTCGTGACGGCCTTATTGGCGAAATCGGTCATGTTGACGTATGGGCACCGAGTAAATTTAATGTGACTACTCCCATATGTAAGGAAGTCCCGGTTCCCGCTGACTTTGATTTTGAACGGTGGACTGGTCCTGCCCCAATGAGGCCCTATTGTCCTGAGCGCGTAACAAATGTTGGTTCATGGTTCACGAACGATTACAGCATCGGATTTTTAGGCGGTTGGGGAGCACATCCGTTGGATATACTTGTTTGGATTTTGAAAGATAAATTGACGGGCGTTTATAGCTGTGAAGGAAGTGGTCAGTTTTGGCCAAAAGGTGGACTGTATGACAATGTTTTAACCTGGGATGTTTACTGTAAATACCAGAATAGTTTGGATGTTCATTTTGTGAGTATTGAGAATGCAGCAAAAGAAATGCTCGAACATCGCACATTAAAAGAGGAGAATGGCACTACTTTTTATGGAACCAAAGGCTGGATTTCATTAAGCCGTTCATCGGCACAATCAGATATTCCCGAAATCAATCAAAAACTGAATGCTTTCCCCAAAAATGATCAAGGCTGGATCAACAGCGAAAAAAATATGATGGGTAAACGGTTTCTTTCAGTTGTCAGAGGAAAAGAAGCTGAACTTTGTCCGCTTGAAGAGGCAATCATCTCTGATACGATCAGTCACATGGGCGATATCACGATTCGTACGGGACGCAAAGTGACCTGGGATCCGAAGGCAGGCGAAGTAGTCGGAGATCCCGAAGCCAATAAGTTATACATCCGCGAAATCAGGCCTCCTTACCAGGCATAAATTGGATATACCTTTCTTTTTCGCGAAACGTATTCCGAAGATTTCGTTCAACTACCAGCCCTTCGAGTGGTCGCATACCCTCGAAGGGTTTTTATTTAATGACAACTTCGGAACTATCCTAAAATCAATTCAAAATTCCAAAAATATAATAAATTGTAGTCTGTTGATTAATAACCAACATAGCGGCTAAGTATGGCGGTTGGGCAATTAGCCTTACGCCGATTTTAATTGCAATCGCTTTTAATTCTTCATGGTTATAAGCCACTGGACACAACAGCGCAAATCAATCCTATACAATTTTTATCTCCAAACATGCTTTCGTATTTCAATTATCTCTCTTCGAGGGTCTTTAACCACTCAAAGATGGTTAAAAACGGAACATAGAAGCAGTGCTACGCCGCCGTAAAACATCTTCTAAATGACGTTATAGGTCTTCTATATGACGTAACAAACCTTCTACGCAACATAAGGGATCTGCTACACAGCGTTAACCCAACTTGCAGTGTTTTGATCAAAAATAAAGAAAAATCGGTCTAAAATCAAGTTTTTTCATCTCCCCAAGGGGTATTTTTGGCTCCTGTGTTTTGTAAGTGACTGATATTCAATCATAGAATTTTAAAATTTTCATTTG
>Ga0209697_10000881_pt1 | contig 48617 bp, 36 predicted proteins | sample AliMusrvi5mmetaG_FD_184115 | JGI IMG/M metagenome (GOLD analysis project Ga0209697, IMG submission 184115) | Freshwater lake bacterial and archeal communities from Alinen Mustajarvi, Finland, to study Microbial Dark Matter (Phase II) - Alinen... | ecosystem: Environmental > Aquatic > Freshwater...
TCTCTTGTAACAGAAGTAATCACACAATGTTTTAAATTCATTTGAAACACTGCTTCTGCAACAGATTCAGGCTCTTTTAAATCAGGTTCTGAAGGTTTTCCACTTTTAACATCGCAAAATTTACAGTTCCTTGAACATACATTTCCAAGAATTAAAAATGTCGCTGTACCCGAATGCCAACATGTAGCTCTATTCGGACAATTACCGCTTTCACAAATTGTATGCAGTTTATTTTTGTTCAAATGCATCTTCATTGCTGAATATTCATCAGCAGAAGGAAGTTTTATTCGTAACCAATCAGGTTTTTTTATTCTCGGAGAATTGCTCAAGCAGCCTATCGTTCTTAATGATTAATTGAAATGAAGATTATTTATTATACCGGCCACCAAAACTTATACTTAAATAAAGTGAATAAAAAACATTAGCGCTTTTTTCATAAGCCATAATTGAAATTGGTTTCATAAAACCATCTACAACGCCACCTATTTCGAGCGCTTTCACTGTTTTATCATTTGAACCGTATTCAAAATTAATTCCAAATTTCCCATAAAGCCCTGGATGAAAACTAATTTTATCTATTCCCGTTAAGAATGGCGCTCTTCCATAAATATAATTTTGTCCTATTGAAGGATCATATCTTTCTTCTAATAATTTATCAGGATTTAAATTATCTACAATATAAAGATAAACAGGTTTTGTAATTCCTAAATTTAAACCTCCGGAAGCGCAGTATCTAAGCTCAATGCCGCCCCAAAAAGGTTTATGATTGATAATCTTCTGAAAGCCTCGACCAAATCGGATGAAATATAAATAATTTAATTTGCCAAAAATATAGCTTTTGGCATTATCATAATTGACAGGAATCTTTTTTTCTTTTGGACTTTTGATGCCAACAAATTCTAATTCCCAAATTCTTTTGCGTGTACCGGTTTTATGTTTGCCGCTTCTGTAAAAAAGTCCCCAACTTGACGTATGAACGATCAGTCCGCCGTAGGCTTCTCTATTCCATAAAATATGACTATTTTCATAAACATTCTCTTGAGAAAATGTTGCTAAAGGCAATATGCTTAATAAAATTAAGGTAAGGAATACTTTTTTCATTCCCCCCATTCTCCAACAGGGTTAAATTGTTTTCTGAAAATTATCAGAATATATTATTAAAAGAAATAGTTGATGTGATTTTTTTTAAAAAATCACTCATTGTAATTTCGTGTTTATAAGCCGGACATGATTCGTATTGCTTGCAAGATGTGAATATTCCGGTAATAAAAAGTATAACTAAAAACGCAATTAATTTTCTCATATATATTATTTTTTATTAAACTGAAAACATTAAACCACAAAGATATAACAAATATTAATATTTTTCTGAACAAGAAAAAAACATTGTGCTAAAATAAATAAAATCATGATATAATACCAATGTTTATAATAGCCTAAAGTCAGTTGAATAGGGTATAATTACGCTTTTGTATTTCCAAATTCTAAAGTGTTTTCCTGATCAAATTTCCAAGGACATTCTGCTTATTTTTCGATTCATTTTGACCATTTAAGCTGAAAAGTATAACTTAAGTGTAATTAAATAATTTAATTTTGTCAGAATAAAAAACAATAGAAACGTTTCAGAATAAAATGGATTTACCTTTATATATTAAAAACATCGCCAAACTTACCGCCGAAAATGAGGAAGAATTGAAAGAAGTTTTTAAACGTGAAGAATTTCCGAAAGGTCACTTTTTATATAAGCAAGGAGACATTTGCCGGCAAATTTTTTATATTGAAAAAGGATTTGCCCGCGTTTATTATTATTCAAAAAGCGGCAAAGAAATTTCCACATGGTTTCCTTTTGAAAATTCTTTTACTGTCGCTATTGATAGCTTTTATCAACATACGCCAACTCTTTATAATTGCAGATTGCTTGAAAAATCAGTAGTTTATTCCATGAAACATTCAGATTTTGAAAATATGACAAACAAGTATCCTGAATTTTCAAAATTTGCTTTTAAAGTTACATATGGAATTGCAAAACGACTTTCTGAATTTATTGTGAATACTAAATTTCAAACAGCCGAAGAACGTTTTAATGCTTTAATGCAGGAATATCCTTTAATTTTCCAACGAGCTTCATTAGTCCACATTGCATCCTACCTTGGCATCACAAAAGAAACGCTCAGCAGAATAAGAGCAGGAAAATAAAATTCATGCCTTTTCATTTAGTGATATAGATCAACTTTTTTTTTTTAGCTTCCTTGCAATTTTGCATCATCAATATTTGATGCAATGAAAGCACAACATATTAAAGACACACATTTTATTTTAATATCAGATATAAAAGGAATTGGGTTCGCTTTTAATCAATTAAAAATTTTATTAGGGAAAAACAATAACAATTATCTTTCGCTCATTTATTATTTATTTCCTAAAGTATCTGCGCATCCTTTATTTAAGTCTGAACTTGAAAGTATAGAAAAACGATTTTCAAGTAAACTTTTGGTTTATTATGCACATTACAATGCACCATCTTTTTCTGATGAATCATGCGCTAATCAACAAATTTTAGAAGTAGTCATCAATAGCAATACCTTAAATCAAATGCAATTTCAGGTATTTGGCAATTCTGAATTCATTGAAATAATATCCGAACGGCTCCATTTCCTTGGTATAAAAGAAAATCAAATAATATTAAATCATTTAAATAAATAAAAGATGAAAACAAATTCTCTAATCTCGTTGTTATTATTCACGATGCTTTGTTTCGTGGGTTGTAAAGGTAAAAAATCAGTGAATGAAAATGCAAGCGAAACCATCACTGTTATTACGAAAAAGATACAAAAAATTTCTGTAAACAAAGAAATATCAGTAAGTGGAAATATTGAAGGAAACAAAACAGTGAAGCTTGGTTTTCTGGTTGCTGGCAAATTAAATTTTATTGCTATTGAAGAAGGTGAAACCATAAAATCGGGTCAACTATTGGCAAGCCTTGATCCGGAGAATTATAGTATTGCAAAAGATATTGCCGATGCAAATCTCAATCAAACACAGGATGAAAACAATCGTCTGACGCAAATGCACGACAGAAAAAGTATTTCTGAAAGCGATTTTTCAAAAACAACAAATGCATTAAAAGTTGCCAAAGCACAACAGCGATTACAAGCTAAAAATCTTTCAGACACTAAACTTTATTCCCCAATCAATGGCGTATTGCTAAAGAAAGGCGCTGAAGTTGGCGAAATTATTGGCGTTGGCATTCCGCTGTTTGTTGTGTCGGATATTCATACGATAAAAGTAAATGCATCTGTTCCAGAATCGGATTTGCATCAAGTGCAAATTGGCAGTATGGCAAGTGTTTATGTTTCATCAATTGATTCAACTTTTAGAGGAAAAGTAACGGAAATAGGCTCTGTTGCTGATGCTGCAACGCGTTCATTTAATATTAAAATTGAACTTAAAAATCCAAACTTGCTTATTCGTCCGGGAATGACAGCAGAAATCAAATTATCTTCAGCTAAACAGACTGAAATTATTACTGTTCCAGCAAATGTGGTCTTGCATGATTTAGACCAATCGGCTTATGTATTTGTAGTGGACACACAGCGCAAACAAGCCTTCAAACGACAAATTTCTTTAGGACAAATTATTGGTAATGATATAGAAATTTTATCAGGATTATCTCCTGACGAAATAGTTGTTATTGGCGGACAAAACAAATTAAATAATGGTTCATTTATCATTGTAAAATAATTAGTCATGAACTTTGTAAAAGCATCATTAAAATATAAACAAGTTACACTTACCGTGTTATTTCTTGTTTTTGCAGTTGGAATTTATTCTTTGCTAACCATGCCACGTCGCGAAGATCCTAAACTTACTGTTCCTATTGGTTTAGTAACGGTTTATTATCCGGGAGCTACGGCTGCTCAGGTGGAAGAACAAGTAACGAAAAAACTGGAACAATATTTATTTCAATATGAAGAAGTATTAAAAGCAAAAACATATTCCACCACTCGTGATGGCGTTGTGATTGTAAATGTTTGGTTAAATGATGATGTTAAAAAACCTGATATTTTTTGGAGCAAACTTCGACATCAATTATTAATATCCAAAGCGCTTGATTTACCACAGGGTGTAAAAGGGCCATTTGTCAATTCCGATTTTGGCGATACTGAAGCGATGTTGATTGCGATTGAAAGTAATGAATCAAGTTATGCGCAAATGAGAATTTATGCGCAAATGTTGCAAGATAATCTGCGCACGATTAGTGCAACATCAAAAATCAAATGTATTGGCGAGCAAAAAGAACAGATAACCGTTTATTTCAATTCCGACAAGCTTTCGCAATATGGAATCAGCCTTTCGCAAGTGATAAAAGTTCTGCAATCGCAGAATACAGTGAGCCCAACAGGAGAGCTAAATACAGAAAATAGTAAAGTTACTTTATATACTTCAGGTCATTACAATACAGAAAACGAAATAGAAAATCAAATTGTAGGAACTTCAAAGTCAGGTTCAGTCGTTCGATTGAGCGACATTGCTAATCTAAAAAGAGAATATGCTGAACCGACTAGCAACATCACTGTTAATAGTCATAAAACATTGATAGTTGCCGTGCAAATGAAAGAAGGCAACAATATTGTTTGGTTTGGTAAAGATGTAAAAAAGAAACTCGATGAAGTAGCGAAACAATTGCCCAATAATGTAAAACTCACCACTATTGTAAACCAACCGAAAATGGTTGATGAAAACGTATCCCATTTTCTTCGAGAATTTTTAATTGCTATTATTTCTGTAATCATTGTTATTGCTTTGTTGCTGCCATTTAGAATTGCTGCGGTTGCTGCAACTGCAATACCAATGACTATTTCCGTCACATTTGCAATGCTACATATTTTTGGTATAGAATTGCATCAGGTTTCTTTAGTTGCATTGATCGTTGTTCTGGGCATGGTTGTAGATGATGCCATTGTAGTTGCTGATAACTATGTGGAATTGCTTGATAAAGGAGTTGAACGCTGGACTGCCGCATGGCGAAGCGCTTTCGACCTTATCATTCCAATATTAACAGCTACGGTTACTATTATTGCTTCTTTTATGCCAATGATAATTCTTACTGGACCTATTGGAGAATTTATACATGATTTGCCGATTACTGTAACTATTGCATTGGCATCATCATTTGTAGTGGCAATGGTTTTAACACCTTTACTATGTTTTTTCTTTATTAAAAAAGGGTTAAACGATCATCAAGCTGAATCAACAACAAAGAGAAAAACATCCTTGCTTGATATAATGCAATCAGCGTACGACAAGGCAATTGAATGGGGCGTGAGAAATCCAAAAACCCTTATTGGTGGAAGTTTATTAACTATAGTGCTGGCATTAATACTTTTTAAAACTGAAGTACGACAACGTTTTATGCCTTATGCTGAACGAAATCAATTTGTAGTAGAATTATGGATGCCCACAGGCACTAAGCTTGACAAAACACATGAAGCAATATTGCGAATAGAAAATTTAGTAAAAAATGATAAAAGAGTCGTATCATATGCTACATTTTCGGGCACCAGCGCACCACGCGTGTATTATAATTTTGCAGCAGAAGTTCCTGTAACTAATTATGCTCAAATGCTTATTAATACTACTTCAGATGAAACAACCGAAATTCTTGCAGATGAACTATCAAAAAAAATTGAAGATATAGTTCCTGAAGGCTTAGCACAAGTGCGGTTGATGCAACAAGGTCAGCATTTAGACGCACCGGTAGAAGTACGTATTTATGGGGATGATATCAATCAATTAAAAAAAATTGGTAATGATGTTAAGACAATTATTAAGCATACCAAAGGAAATCATTTTGTAAATGATGATTTTAAAGAAGATTTTTATGGCGTGGATATTCAGCTAAAAGAAGGTGCTAATCGGTTGGGATTTTCAACATCAAGCGTTTCTCAATTAATTTATATAGGATTTAAAGGATATCCTGTAACTACAATGTACGAAGGCGATAATCCGGTGGATATTGTTTTACGGATGAATGACAAAGATCGTCAATCATTTCAGAATTTAGAAGATGTTTATGTGCAATCGCCAATAACTGGCGCCAATATTCCATTGCGACAAATTGCCGACATTAAACCTAAATGGCAAAACGGAAGAATCATGCACCGCAACGGGATGCGATGTTTAACAGTACGTAGCGAAACTACTGATGGCGTTTTACCAGCTGAATTATTAAAAGTAATTCAACCGAAAATTGCCAAACTGCAATTGCCAATGGGTTATCAGATAGAATATGGCGGAGAATATTTTAATAAAAATGAATTGAGTGGACGAATGATGGTTGCATTAATGATTAGTTTGGTTTTGATATTTTTAGTTTTATTATTTCAATTTCGCAATTTAAAAGAAACCGGCATTGTGATGCTTACCATTCCACTCAGCTTGTTTGGAGCTATTTTTGGATTAGTAATTACAAATAATACATTTGGATTTACTTCTATTCTTGGTCTTATCAGTTTATCTGGCATTGTAGTTCGTAATGCAATCATTTTAATTGATCATACAAATGAACTGTTAGGAAAAGGCATGGATATTCGCACTGCAGCTATTGAAGCCGGCAAACGAAGATTGCGACCAATATTTTTAACAGCTATGGCAGCAGCTATTGGAGTGTTACCAATGATTATTTCCGGTTCTTCATTGTGGAGTCCATTGGCGAGTGTACTTGCTTTTGGTGTTACCTGGAGCATGATTATGGCTTTGTTAACTGTTCCTGTGCTGTATATTCTTTGGATGACACCTAAAGATAAAGGACCAAACCATAAAGGTGAATATGCACACACAAAAACGTATGATTCAAAAATCGGTATTTCAACATTGTTATTTATTGGAATATGTCTATCAGCTTCAACCCTCAAAGCACAGGAAATCCCACAGAAACTTAATTTGCAGAAGGTATATGATATGGCCATTCAGAACAATCATTTTCTTAAAATTAAACAACTGCAAGTAGAAGAAAAACAACAAAAAGTAAATGAAGACCGTGTGAAATACTTTCCAGTTGTGAGTGTTGGAGGAAACTATCAATACAATAGTAATTTGCCTGAACTAACAATTGATCAAGGTTCTTTTGGAGCTTTACCAATGGGTGGAACAAAAATCGCTCTTCCTTCAACTGATAAGACTTTTTTGATGGGTGAAAACAATACATACAATGCCAGTGCGACATTTTATCAACCCATTGCGCAATTACCTAAAATAAAGGCTGGCGTACAAGTTTCAAAAACAGATTTGGCTATAACTCAAGCAGAGCAAGCAAAAGCGACGATGCAAATAAAACAGGCTGCTGAAAAATTATATTTTGGATTATTAATTTTTCAAAAACAAAAGGAAGAAGCTGAATTAAAATTGGCTGTTGCTAAATCCAAACTTTTCGATATTGAAGGAACTGTATTAGCAGGAAAAACAACCATTTCTTCTGAAATCGGACTTAAAGCCAACGTTGCAGACGAAGAACAAAATTTATTAAAAATAAATATACAATTAGATGATTACACCTCTGATTTAAAACATCTGATTGGGATGCCTGAATCAAACCAAATTGTTCTCGATTCAATTTCTGTGGATGATTTTCAGGGAAAAATCTTACCTCTGGATGCCATTGCTAATCAAGCGCAAGCAGAAAATTCAGATTTAAAAATGGCTACGCTTACTAAAACAAAAACTGAATATGCTATAAAAGCCAGCAAATACAACTATATTCCTGATTTTGGCATTGTTGGTGGTTACGTTTATCAGAAAGGCAATTCTCTTTACCCTGAAAACAATACGTTTATTGGAGCTTCTTTCAAATGGAATATTCAAGATATGTTTTCAAATACATATATTAAAAAACAACGTATTTATTTAAAAGAACAAGCAGAGGAAAATATAATCAATACAAAAGAACAAGTAAATGTTGATGTTGACAAAGCGTACAGACGGTTGTCGCAATCAGCCGAGTTGATTTTAGTTGCTAAAAAAGTGGTAGATTATCGTCGCGAAGATTTCAAAATACAAGCCGACAAACGCAGTTCTGGATTAAGTGTAGAATCGGATTATCTCACAGCCAAAGCTGTTCTAGCGAAAGCCAAATCTGATTTATTTTCAGCTCAATTAAATTATAGGATTGCTTATACTGATTTACAAATTCTAACCGGCAAATATTAAATTATTAACTATTAATTTTTAAAATTATGATGAAAAATGAAATCGGAATGAATGCCGGACGTATCTGGCAACATTTAAGTACTAAAGGCGAAAGTACTTTTAAAGAGATTAAGAGTGAAATCAAGCTAAAAGACAATGAAATTTATTTGGCTTTAGGCTGGCTTGCTCGAGAAAATAATATATTTTTTTTTGATAAAGGAGAAAAACAAATGATTGCTTTGTATTATTAGATTTCTACTTTGAAATACTTGCTTGAGAATACCAAAATATAAACAATATCAGCTATATATAAACAAAAAAGACTGACATTTCTGTCAGTCTTTTTTGAGTGCTCCTCCTTCAGGACTTGAACCTGAGACCCTCTGATTAACAGTCAGATGCTCTAACCAACTGAGCTAAGGAGGAATTTTCAAAATATTGCGCAAATATACAGATTCCTCTATAATTACCAATAATTTTTTTTAAAAAAGTTTTAAAGCTGTCCTTCAAACAACTTCAAATACTCATATTTCATTGATTCAAAGGAGTATTTTTCAAGGATTGTCTTTCGTCCAGCGATACCAAGTTTTGTTCTCAATTCTTTTGATTCGATAAGTAAAGATAATTTATCAATCCATTCATTTTCTGTATCTGCAAGAAATCCATTTTCACCATCCTGAATTATTTCTTTATTCACTCCAACAGGCGACATCACAGCAGGAATTTCAAGCGCCATATACTGCAATCCTTTGAATCCACATTTCCCTTTCGACCATTCATCATCAGGCAATGGCATGATGCCAATATCAAAGAAAGAAAGATCATCCACTTCGGTAATTTTATTCCATTTTATTTGTTCTATTTCTAATGGTGTATTTGTTGGAAAGGCATCTGAAATCAACCTAAAATGAATTTTATCTTTATATTTATTTTTTAACTTTATTAAAAATGGTAGTGCAGTTTCAAAATGTTTCAGCGTAGTGGTTGAACCTGTCCATCCAATGCAGATCACGTCATTCAGCTGTTTCCAAGATTTTCTTAAATAATAATTCGTATCAATTGTTGTAGGAATAATATTTACATTTGAATTAAATTGTTTTGCATAATCAGCCAAAAATGCATTGCCTGCTATGATACAATCAGCCAGATGAATAATTTCATTTATTTTTTTAGGTTTTTTCAGCCAGGCTAAATTAGAATTTCCTTGTGAAACATCAGGCAGCCAGATGGCATCATCAAAATCAAAAATTATTTTCGCTTTTGATTTTTTCAACATCCTTTCAAAGAGAACTGTGCCAACCATCAACGCTTCGCGATAAATAAAAACAATATCATATTGATCAGCTTTTTTAATGTCCTTCCAGCGTTGCTTTAAGCTTTTTAGTAAAATCAAAAATTTACGAAATAAATTTCCTTCACCGTAAAAAATGACATCATCTTTTTCATTAATGATATTTGAAATATCATAATTAAACCCATTTTTCTGAAGAAAATCAAGGTATTGCTCAAAGCGAAATCTCTGTCCTGGCGAACGACCGAGACGATGTGGAACAATGAATAATATCTTTTTTGTTTTATACAATTTTAAAAATAAAATTTACTTATCAAAACACCTATAAACATTAATATCAGGATAATATCAGATATAAATTGTTTTTTAAAAACGTAAAGGAAATTGGCTATAAACACGGATGCCGGTACAAAAAGAAAAACTATTTGCAAATCTTTTTGAATACCAAAAATAAAAAATGAAAATAATGATAAAACAAATAACCAAATCAGAATAGAATTAATCCCTCTTAATCGTATCACTTTATCGCTTGCCGTGCTGTTGTAGCGAATAAGCGAAACAATTGTTAATCCACCAAACAAAATCAAAACAATTCTTAAAAAAATATCATGCGGAAAATTTATTGAATTCCATTGAATGAAATATTCTTGATAGTTTAATAATTTTCCTTTCAATTCATCAAACCAGAAATAATAAACAAATAAAAAAATATAAGGTGTTGCCACGCCTGCAAGAGATATAATCCATGCCCGCCAATCAAATAAACGATAAATAAGAAAGCCAATCCAAACGACAAGAAAAAAATAAATAGATGGGAAATATAACATCGAAGCAATTGCAATTAGAAATCCTATTCCAAAAATTTTTTCATAATCTTCGGGAGTTTCATAAATCATAAAAAGTTGATATAAAATAATCAGTAAAAATAAATTTGTCACTGACACAGGATTTATAAAAAAGAAAGAAGGATAGAAGCAATTCAATAATAAAAACACCAATGCTGTGAGATAATTTTTCTGTGGTAATAATGAAAAATCAGAAGCAATTTTATTTATTAAAATCACTTGAGAAAAACTTAAAATAAAAGCGATGATTAAATTAAATCCTTTTAAAGCAAACCAATTATCTATAAAATAATACAATGGAGTTACAGGCTTAGTAAATCCTGCAATTAACGAATAATTGAAAACGTCAACATGAAGCAGTATGCTCAGGAAAAATAAAATTCCTATTAAAGTTGTATAATTTGATTTGAAAAGGCGAATAAACATAGGTTACAAGTCAAAGCCGATATCTCTTCTGAAATACATGTTTTCAAAATGAATCTGTGAAATTGTTTTGTATGAAATATCAAGCGCTTCTTTCATAGTGTTTCCGGATGAAGTAATGGTGAGCACACGCCCACCATTGGTTACAATCTTTCCGGTTTTTTCATCCTTCTTTGTTCCTGCATGAAAAATAATGCTTTCATTATTTGAATCCAATCCACTGATTTCTTTCCCTTTTTCATAATCTCCAGGATAACCGCCGGAAACAACAACAACAGTTACAGTAAAATAATCATCAAACCTGCATTTCATTTTAGACAGTTGTCCTTTACCCACAGCTTCAAATAATGCAATGATATCAGTATTAATTTTTGGAACAATAACTTCAGCTTCAGGATCGCCCAATCGAACATTATATTCTATCACAAATGGTTCGCCTTTTATATTTATTAAACCAAAATAAATAAAACCTTTGTAAACTATTTTCTCTTTTTTTAATCCTTCAATGGTAGGAATGATAACTCTTTGCTCCACTTTGTCCATAAACTCTTCGTCAACAAAAGGCACTGGAGATACAGCGCCCATGCCACCTGTATTCAAGCCTGTATCGCCTTCTCCGATGCGTTTATAATCTTTTGCATTGGAAAGCAATTTGTATGATTCTCCATCAGTGATAACAAAAACAGAAGCTTCAATTCCTTTTAAAAACTCTTCAATCACCACTTGATTGCCGGCTTTGCCAAACTTAGCATTGACAATCATTTCAGCTAATTCTTGTTTTGCTTCAACAATATCATTAATAATTAAAACACCTTTGCCTGCTGCCAAACCATCTGCTTTAAGCACATACGGTGGGTTTAAGGATTCAAGAAAAGCATAACCTTCTTCAAGATTTGAACTATTAAATGTGTTATATTTTGCTGTCGGAATTTTGTGTCTGCTCATAAAAGCTTTTGCAAAATCTTTGCTTCCTTCAAGCATGGCGCCTGTTTGCGATGGACCGATTACGTGAATATGTTTCAACAAATTATCATTCAAAAAATAATCATAAATTCCTTTAACCAAAGGATCTTCAGGTCCAACCACCACCATTTCAACTTTATTAGAAAGAACAAATTCTTTTATACTTTCTAAATCAGTGACTGATAAATTAACATTTTCTCCACACGCTGATGTGCCTGCATTTCCCGGCGCAATCCATAGTTTTGTCAGCCTTGGACTTTGCATTATTTTCCATGCAATCGCATGCTCTCTTCCTCCTGAACCCAAAAGTAATATTCTCATAAATCAAAATTTTTTACAAAATAACAAAATATATTTAAGATTTTATTTCTCCTAGTCTGGTATAGATTTTATGATAGTTTTCAACTCCTTTTTCAAGAGAAAAAATATCAATGGCTGTTTTTCGAATTGCATCTTCAGACAGCGATATCAGTGAATTCGTTTTATCTACAGCTTCTTGCAAGGATTCGTCTGAAAAATCTTTGATAACTAATCCTGCGCCGGATTCTGTTATAATCTTATCATTATCTCCAATTCCAGCATTGCAAATAATTGGAATGCCCATGCTTAATGCTTCAGCCATCTTTGTTGGAGATGAAGCAGATTTAGAAAATAATGGTTTAATAAAAAATAATGACAATCTGCTAAAACTCAACAATACCGGCACATTCTTTCGTTCACTTGCAATCACAATAATTTTTTCTTTTGGAATATTATATTTATCGGAATATGAAAACACCGTTTCATGACTATCTGGTGTAATAAACATGAATTTTGCATTTTCACTTTTATTTAAAAACAAACGAAAAAATTTCATCATCTCATCCGGTAAATACCATGTACCTAAGGATCCAAGATAAGAAATAATAAAATCCTGTTCATCAATTTTAAGTAGATTCCTAAAATATTTCTCTTTGTCCGGTTGAATATTTTTCTTTGAAAATAAAACAGTATCAACGCAACAAGGAATAACTTCAATATAATTTTGATTTACTGATTGTTCCTGAATAATATTTTTCCCTTTATCAGTGAGGCTTACAACGCAATCAGCTTGATTGAAAAATTCTTTTTCCTTTTGTTTAAAATAAGAATAAATCTTTTTGTAAATAGGATTTTTTAGGTTCCATAAATTTCCATCAATTCGTTCATCAGCCCAAAAACCGCGCATATCGAAAATAAACTTTATTTTCAACTTTTTTTTCAAGTGCAATCCAACCAAAGCTGTAATATAACTGCGGCAATGAACGATATCAATTTTTTCTTTTTGAACTATTTTTCTTGAAACAGTTTTTAATCTTAAAACATCATAAACAGAAGATAAAACCGGCGGAAAATAATGATAATGCAAAGGAATCCATTTGATTTGATTTTCATCAAGCACATTTTTTATTTCTGATGAAAGCTTCTCAAATTTATTTTTTTTCTCAAAACTGATAATTATAATTTGGTGTCCTTTCGACGAAAGTCCTGCCAGATATGGAATAATCTGTGATTGACCTAATGTGTCAGTTAGCCCGTCGTATGTGAGATACAGTATGTTCATGAAAAAAAAGTCAAGAATAGAATACCATTCAATACTATTCTTTTCAAAAATAATTAATAAATCAACATGAAAGGTGTATGATTTTTTTTAAATTTGTAAGTAACAAATAGAATAAAACAAACACAGACGCTTTATTTATTAATGTGTTTTCAATAATTACAAAAGATATTTTCACTAAAATTTAATAAAAGGCAAAATGGTTGATGCGAATGGAAATTTCATTCCTGACTTTGGTGTGATTGAGATTTGTCTGGTTTTTATTTATCTTTTCATTATTTTTTTAATATCCAGTTATATTAAAAATAAAAACATAGATCAATATCCTTTTTATAAATTTTTACGTCCAGCTTTGTTTGTAAAGATTTTAGGTGGAATTATTTTTACACTATTTTATACGTATTATTACGGCAGTTCAGACACACACTACTATTATCTGGGAACGCGTGGTCTCAATCATCTTCTTCTTACGAATCCATCTGCATTTTTCAGTATACTTTTCAACGGCAGAGGCTTGGAAACATTCTCTTATTTTAGTGATTCAAGTGACTTTTGGGCATGGTCATATATGTACATTAGAACAAATTCATTTATAGTACAAGCTTTAACAATGCCTTTTGCACTACTCGGGTTTAATAAATTTCTATTAACAGTCATTTTACTTAATTGTTTTTGTTTCATCGGGCATTGGAAATTTTTCACCATGTGCCAGTCTCTATACCCAAAGATTCCTAAACAATTGATAATTTCCATCTTCTTCATTCCATCTGTCATATTTTGGGGATCAGGGATCATGAAAGATACTTATACATTGACAAGCACATTGTGGTTCACGTATAATTTTTATATGATCTTCGTCAAAAAAAAGAATATTATTGCAAATATTTTTATGATATGTTTTAATATTTTCTGTTTGGTAGAAATTAAACCTTATATTTTTATTGTTTTATTGCCAGGGGCATTTATTTGGATATTTTACAATTATTCCCATACTATTAAAAATAAAATTGTTCGATTTTTATTTACACCTTTTACTAGCTTGATAGGCTTAATGATAAGTGTCCTTTTATTAAATTATTTCAATAAAAATCTAGGCGATTATTTTTCAATGGATCAGATTATAACAAAAGCTCAAGTTACGCAACAGGATTTGATCCGAGAGGAAGCTTATGGCAAACATTATTATAATATTGGCACATTCGATAATTCATACAGTAGTTTGCTTAAGAAGGCTCCTATCTCTATTGTTTCAGGGCTTTTCAGACCATTCATTTGGGAAGTGCAAAATGTGGTTATGTTTATTTCCGGAATTGAAACTCTTATTTTATTTTTAGTTTCTCTTTATATTATTATTAAAGTTGGATTTTTCAGAACAATAAAATTTATTTTTAAAGAACCATTATTAATTTTCTCTTTTTTATTTGTGATAAGTTTTAGTTATTCAGTTGGCTTGTCTTCAGCTAATTTCGGTGCTTTGGTCAGATACAGAATTCCTCAACTTCCATTTTTTGTAATGGGATTATTTATTTTACATGAAAAACTCAAAGAACTTAAAATAGAAAAAGAAGAAAATAATCTATCCCTTAAGGATTAAAAATTTATTCAAACAAATCAAAAGCCACAAACGGTTGTATAAATAATCTAAATTCTTTTTGTAGAAATCATTTTTAAGCTTTTGCACTTGGCGTAAATCAAACAGATTGAATCTTTTTATCATATCATCCGATAAATATTCATCTGCTAAATATTTCAAATCTTTTTTAAGCCATTGTTGCAAAGGGATTGCAAATCCTTGCTTTTGGCGATTAAAATAACTTGATGGAACATAGTCATACAAAATTTGTTTCAGTAGATATTTTGAAATATTGTGTTTGAATTTTAAGTTTTTATCAATATTCAAAACAGCTTCAATGACTGAATAATCAAGCAAAGGAACTCTCACTTCCAAACTGTTTCGCATGGAAGCTCGATCAACCTTGACCAATAAATCATCTTTTAAATAATAATTCATATCAAACAACGACTGCGCTTCAGCAGGCGTTAAAGCTCTTTTGCAGGAATTATAATTTTCTTCCAATTGAAAATTTTGTTGAATTTCAGGATTTAAAATATTTATAATTTCATTCCTTGAAAACAAATATTGTTCTTGTGAAAAAATATGACTTTTCAATTCAGATAAATCTGAATAATCAAACAAAAAAGATGCGCGTTTATATTTATTTGAAAGTTGTTTTAAAGCTAATGACGCAGGTTTCCTAAATGCTTTAACGAAAGGATTATTAAGCCTTTCAGCCCAGCGGTAAGCTCCATAACCTAAAAATAATTCATCGCCACCATCTCCTGATAAAACCATTTTCACTTCTTTTCTCGCCATTTTTGAAACAAGCAAAGTAGGAATGGCAGATGAATCAGAAAAAGGCTCGTCATAAATATCTGTCAGTTCCGGAATAAGATTTTGAGCATCTTTTTCTGTTACAAAATATTCAAAATGTTCTGTGCCGAGATGTTTTGAAACAGCCCGTGCATAGGCGCTTTCATCATATTTATTTTCTTTAAATCCAATGGAAAATGTTTTTATTTTTTGAGTTGATTGGCTTTGTGCAATGGCTGTCACCAGCGATGAATCAATGCCTCCGCTGAGAAAAGTGCCAAAAGGCACATCGCAAATCATGTGTGATTTTACAGCAGAAATAAGTTCTTCTTTAATTATTTTTTTTGCTTCCTGTTCATTTTTAATTGTGTGTTCAGAAATCTTTTCAGAAATATTCCAATAGTGTTTAATGGTCAAATCTTTCCCTGAAAAATGGGCATAACAACCAGAAGGAAACTTGTAAATATTTTTATAAATTGAATGTGGCTCCGGAATATAGCCAAGATGAAGATATTCATTAACGGCTGTAGAATCAATCTCAAGTTGGTTTTTTACAAATTGAATTTGCAATAAAGATTTTAATTCGGATGCAAAAGCAAAAGTTTTTTCATCCCAAAAATAATACAAAGGTTTAATGCCGGTTCTATCTCTGAAAAAAAAAAATTCTTTTTTTTGTTTATCATAAATTGCAAAAGCAAACATGCCGAAAAGTGTAGAAACAAAGTTCAATCCCCATTTTACAAATGCTTGCAAAACTACTTCAGTATCGGACGAAGTTTTGAGAGGTTCGCCGAGCATCATTGAAAGCTCTTTGTAATTATACACTTCACCATTAAAAGAAATAACATATCTACCGCAATGAGAATGCATCGGCTGGTTTGCAGATTCTGAAAGGTCAATGATACTTAATCGTCGGTGCGCTATTCCTGCAATTTCATCATTGAAAATTCCGTGCGCATCAGGACCTCTGTGTTTCAGCGCTTCTGACATCAATAATAGATCCTGTTTTTTTATTTTACCTTCTGAAGAATAATATCCGGTTATACCACACATACTTAAATTTTCTCAGTCTGCTCAAAGGTATTATAAATATTAAAAAAAAGAGGTGAAGCAATTAAAAAAAAATTACTTTTATGATTACAATAATAATTCATATGCTATTTATAGATTACTGTAAAGCTATATTTCGTAAGCAGCAGTTCATGCCAACATGGATTTCTATTTTTGTTAATTCAAATTATTTTGTCCGAAAAGGCATATACCATGGGATACAAAAGAATAGTCATTTTATGAAAGGAAAGATGCTTGATTTCGGTTGTGGAATAAAACCGTATCAATCTCTTTTCCAAGTGGAACAATACATTGGAGTAGATATCGAAAACAAAGGACATTCAAATGATATTTCAAAGGTAGATTTTTTTTATGATGGACATACATTGCCTTTCGCTGATAATTCCTTTGATTCTGTATTTACTTCGGAGGTTTTAACGCATATTTTTAATATAGATGAAATTATGCTTGAACTATATCGTGTTTTGAAACCTGGCGGATGTATCTTGGTTACAGTGCCTTTTGTTTGGTATGAAAATGAAACACCAAATGATTCGGTAAGATATACATTCTTTGGTGTAAAATATTTGTTTGAGAAGTATGGTTTTAGGATTGAAAAAATAAATAAATCAGGAAGTTTTTTTTTAACGGCATTGCAAATGATGATAGCTTTTTTATATACTCATTTATTCCCACGAAAGGTTTGGTTGAAAATTATTTTAACATTTATTTTTATTAGTCCACTAAATATTTTAGGAATAATTTTCTCTAAACTTCTACCTAAAAACAACGAGTTCTATCAAAATATAATCTTAATCGCAAAAAAATAAAAAGAAGATTTTATCTGGAATTACAATTCTCCTCGATAGACTATCTTTTAAAAATTTTATGAAAGTTATATAATTTAAAAATATTCTCTTGCCAAGTTTTTTTATCCATCGCAATACGTGAAAGAACATAGTTTTTATGAATGTTATTTTGATCACTATATTCTTCTTCTGTTGCAAGTAAATATTTATATCCTGCATCTTTAGCAATTTCACAGATATGATTATTATATAATCCATTAGGAAACGTAAAATAATTAATATCCGTTAATAATTTTCTTTCTAATATTTTTTTCGACTCGATAATTTCGTGTTTTAATTCATGTTCATTTTGGATTGTTATTAGAGAATCATGACTTATAGTGTGTGAAGCGATTTCAACTTTATTTTTTAAACATTCAGTTAAATCAGCCCATTGCATCATCTTTACTTTTGGAATATTCACATGTTCAATTTGTTTCTCCAATGAAGCAATAAAATCTTCTCGCTCTTTTTTATTTAATGTCAATAGAATATTAAAAATAGAATTACTGATTAATTCAGGTTTGCTTTTATTCCGGTCATACTTAAATTGTTGATTATTGATAGAAAAAGTATAATGATGATGATTATGATAAATCGTATTGAGAATATTATTTAGATGTTGTGTCCATAAAGGTTTGTCGGCATTCAAACAATCTGTAATTATACTGCACACAGATGGCAATTTATATGTTTTTAAAACAGGTAAAACATACTCCTTAAAATCCATATAGCCATCATCAAAACTTAACACAATACGTGGCTTGAGACTATTTGCAGGTTTTGAAATATCTGCCAATGATATTATTTCAAAATGCCTTACTAAATAATTAATTAAACATTTAAAATGAGATGGTTTAAATGGAGGATATGAATAATCCGATTCATATGATACACGATGAAAACAAAGAATAATAGCGGATTGACTTTTTTTAATTTTTGCAAATAATAATTTATCTATTTGAAACGCATAAAGTGATTTGAAAATAAAATTTCGCAACTGTGTTTTTAAAAAAACTTTTTCTTTTAACCCATTATCATTTGATAATAATGAATTCATAATTTCAGCAAGTTTTGCAGTCTGGCGTTTGCGTGTATATGCATTGATTGCTTCAATATTTGAATTGATTGCTATTGTTTTTTTATTAATATATTCATAAATCAAACGGTCTAATAATTTTTCAACTTCAGATGATGAATTACAAATATATCCGGCATTGGTTTCTATTATTATATTTTCCAAAACATCATTATCGGAAGGACATAATATTATAGGTTTTTTACAAGCCAAATATTCGAAAATTTTACTGGAATACGTACCTTTAATGCCCGAATGAGCTATCATTAACAACGCATGTGCTTGTGATTGTAAAGCGATTACTTCTTCTTTTTTTATACGGTCAGTAATAATAATATGCTGATGATAATTCTGCATAATATTTTTAACATTATCAGATTGCTTTACATCAATAGTTATTCCGGGAAAATATATTTTAATATTAACAGTATTTGCATATTTATCTATTGTCTTTTTAAGTCCATCCAAAAAAATTTCAATAGGTTGCGTATAGTATAAAGTGCCATTATAAACGATAATAAAATCTTTATTATAACTTGGTGGATTGAGCGACATATAATCATCTTCATCATAACCATTCATTACAACATAACCTTGCTTTGAAACAAAATTTGAAATTATATGCTTCCAAAAATCTGAAACTGATAAAAAACATTCTGAATTAGAAATCCATCGTTTTTCACTATAACTTTCTAACTTTTTTATTAAATATTGAGGAATTGTTAATTTATTTTTTAATTGGCTTGAGTTCCATTCATCACGATAATCGGCAAGCCATTTTATTTTATATTTCTTATTTAACAAATAACCAAACTTAAATAAAATAAAAGGACTACATGATACAATAATCAATTGTATATCCTTTTCTTTTTCTATCACAGATTTAGCTTGTGCATATATGTTCCGAAATGGAATAACCCTATTGGTGAAATTTTGTAATATTAATTCGAAAAATGTCAAAATTTTTCGCAGCAAAACAAACGAATCATCTTTGTAACGAGTATATAGTTTATCGCGAAAATTTCCATAATAAGGCATATAATAAACTTCATATCCATCAGCTTTTTCATGAATTACTTTACTCGGAGAAATTTTCGCTAGATCTTTATAATTAGATATATTCTGTTCCCAATTTCTTGTGATAATTATAGGATAATAACCAAACATATGTAAGTATTTAGCCCATGAATATATCCTGTAACTTCCCGCAAAATTACCTGGCGGAAAAAAATATGAAACAATAAGAATTTTCTTCATCGGTCAAAGTGAAAACATTTTTTTAAAATCCAAATCTCATATATTTAAATTTTATTCCAATCAGAAATATTATTTTACCCAAATTGATGGTAACTTCTCTTCAATCTCAATTTCCCCAAAATAGCTGCTTGAACGAGAACCAACTGCATTCACCCAGATAGCCATTTTTTTTATTCCTTCTTTTAATGACACAAAATTCTTCTCATTTAAATTGAAAATTCTTTTTGCTTTAGAATGATCTGAATAAGCATGTAATACTTCGTTTCGTGCCGGTTGATAATTTATATCTTTGTTAATATTCATAATTTCCATAACAATTGTAGCTAATTCATTAACTGAATAATCATTATCTCCGCCAATATTTATAATTTCATTACAAGCATCAGGAATATTAATTGAGTTAGCTATATGTGGTGCTACATCGTCAATGTAACTAAATGCTCGTGTTTGTTTTCCATCACCAAAAATAGTCAAAGATTTACCTTGAAGTAATTGATTCATAAAAATTCCAATCACATTTCTATAGCGATCACCAATGTTTTGATATTCTCCATAAACATTATGAGGTCTAAAAATAATATAGTTTAACCCAAACATTTCGTGAGCAGCTTTTAAATCCAATTCAACAGCTAATTTTGCAATTCCATAGGGATCTTCTGGCATTGGGGTTAATTCTTCTCGCATTGGAAGTTGACCGGCTCCGTAAACAGCAATAGATGATGTAAAAACGAAACATTTAACTTTGTGAATAACTGATTGGTTTATTAAATTTATACTACCAATTAAATTATTTTCATAGTTAAATATTCTGATAAAATGACTTAATCCTTCTGCTGCATATGCAGCCAAATGATATACATAATCAATTTGATAATTATTAAAAATTTTTTCAATAAGATCTTTATCTGTTATTGACCCTTTTATAAATTTAGAGGCAGGGTTTATATTGTCCTCAAAGCCACCACTTAAATCATCAAGAACAATAACTGTATGACCATTTTTTATTAATTCGTTTGTTACGTGCGTACCTATGAAACCTGCACCTCCTGTTACTAATGATATTGACATAAATTATTTTTTTATTATTAATTAAAATGGTAATCCTCGTCTAATTTGGGTTGATGTGAAATTTAAAGAATTTTGTTTAGCTTTTTCTTTCCAATTCTCTAAAACATCAGGATGTTCAATTAAATTATTTAATATGGATATTAATTCTTTAAGAGAATTATAGTTAAATACAGATCCTTTCAAATTATTTGGAACGACTAGATGCGCAGGCAGTAAGCCTGGTAATTCATAAGTCATCATATCATGTATAGCCGCAGTTGGTTTAGTTTTGCCTATAAATTCTAATGTTCCCATTCCGATAAATGTTTTGGTGCTAACTGATAATACTAAATCGGACGTTTCCATTTCTTTTTTAAACATATCGACAGTTGCGTTTTCATCAAAGAATGACACAATATTATGGTTTGCATTTTTTATTTCTTTGAGTTGATTCAATATTTTCTGACCATATTCACCCATTGCTTTACCAGCAAATGAAAAAGTAATTTTGTTCGTTCTATTATTAAAATATTTTATTGCCTCTAAAACTTTTTCATATCGTCTTCTATCACCATTAATAGATCCTGTTAATACAACTTTTAGAATGTTATCTGTTTTGAAAAATTTTCGAGTATTATTCTCGTGAAAAATTGTAAATGGAATATATAAGAATTTGTACTTTTGGTAAAGTATATCATTGGTGTTCTTTAAATGATTGTATATAAAATCTTCAACAGCAATGTAGTCACAATTATTCAAAATAGATTTCATATTTATCCTATCCATAAATGAATTAGGTGACCAAAAGCGATGATAGAACCAAGTATTAATGTTATGAGTTGTAATTATTTTTTTGCATTTAATTTTTTTAACTATTCTTTTAAGTGCACTATAAGAGTTGAAAACAGGACTAATAAGTAATAAATCTATTTTTTCATTATTGATTATATGTAATATTTCCTTCTCATTATCGGCTATACTTTTAATAATATAATATTTTTCATTACGCAATTCAAGCGCATAATCTTCCATATTATTTTTTATAGCTTCAGTTATTATAAAAAATTTCTGACAATCAGAAAAAATTTCTGATTGAGTTTGAGCATATTGAAAATGCGCAGTTTCTAAAATTGCTATTTTCATTTTTATTTTAAATAATTCTTCAATTTATAAATAATACTTTTTTTAAAAAGAAAATTGTTCCCCATTTTATATCTCCAAGATTTTTAGGGAAATATGAAAAAGATAAAATACAAAAAAGAAGATAATGGTTTAATAAAGGGATAAATGGAATTTTTCTTCCCCCATACGTATAGATACAAAGATGTAAAAAAGACTTAAACTTTTTTGCAGGAAATTTAGGCGTAATTTTCTTAAGCCAAGGAATCATTTTCAAATCCGTTTCAAGCTCTTTATAGTCAACACGTGAAGACAAACCAAATTCTGTTAACCGATAAACACACATTGGTTCTTTGAAGTATTTAATTTCCCCAAAAATAGCAAGCATTGGATAGATAGCTCTTTCATTCGAAGAAATATCTTTAGGGATACCACCTACTTCATCCCAAATTTTTTTTCGATAAACTAGAGATGATGTATGAAATTTTCGATGAGTAATAGTATCCTGAAGTTGATAATCTCTATCTACATCTTCTCCAAAAAGTTTAAGCGAAGATGAGCCATCTTCATATATTTTCATAGATTGATGAGCACAAGCTGAATATTCAGGGTGGCGTTCTAAAAAATCAACTTGAATTTGTAATTTATCATAATTTGTCCAATAATCATCTCCGTCCAAAAGTGCAATATATTTGCCTGTACATGCATTTTGAGTCGCTACACTATTAGGCGTTAATCCTTGATTTTTTTCAGGCAATAATACGTTAATATATTTAGGATATTTATCTCTATATTCTAATGCTATTTTTCGGGTGTTATCTAAACTGCAATCTTCACCAATTACCATTTCAACTTTAAAATTTGTTTTTTGCATTAATACACTTTCAATTGCTTGCGGCAAAAACTTTTCAACATTATAAGCAATTATGCATACACTAACTGTAGGTTTTGCATTTGCATCAAAATAATTATCTTTAATTTCTACGTAAGATTCTTTTCCCATCACCAATATGTCTGCTATATTTAAAAGGTATTACAAAGTAATAAAAAAAATTAGAGTAAAAACATTTTTCTGAATTCCAAAAATCTTTTCGAAATTTTTTATCCAAAAACCACATGGCGAAAAAATTTGAAATAGAATTAAACACAAACAAAAAATGATACAAAAAATATCCAAACAATCCCCTCAGTTTATAGACCAAAAGCGCATTGGACAAGTATTTTTGCTTAATCACCCAATTCTCATCCGTTGAGCTGGCTCCATGTTTATGATAGGCAAAAACAGTATCAATATATTTTATTTTATATCCTTTTTTTAATATTCGATTACACAATTCCAATTCTTCGCAATACATAAAAAAATCAGGATCAAATAATCCAACATTTTGTAAAACATGTTGTGGTATCAGTAAAAATGAGCCCATCAGCGCTTTAATTTTTTTAGATTTTATTTTAATAAAATAGTCAAAAATCAAATTGCTATTTAAAACATCCAGATAATCGGCTGCGTAATGATATATTGACTTCTGATTTGAACCATCATCATTCAATAATTTACAACCAAGAACGCCAATATTTTTATCTTTTTCTATTTTTTTCAGACATTCTAAAATTGTATTTTCTGCAACCACAATATCAGAATTTAAAAGTAAAATATATTTACCGATTGCTTTCTGAATGCCGATATTATTGGCTCTTCCAAAGCCATCATTTTCATTTTTTTGAATCCAGATTATATCTTCAAATTTTGATTTAATTTTTTTTTCAGAGTTGTCATTTGAAAAATTATCTACAATAATTATTTCATAATTTAAATCATTACTTAATGTTCGCTTTATGCTTTCAATGCAGGCATTCAGCAGATCAGGCGTTTTATAATTTACTATGATGATGGAAAGATTCATTTCTAACTAAGTTAATCTATATTAAAACAAATAAATGCCTCTATTGGCTTTGTGAACAACCATCACTCTTAACCCATTTTTTCATGGGTGCCATATTCAAAAATTTAAAATAACTCCACCCCATGAATATCCTACACCAAAACCAGCAAGTAAAACAAAATCATTTAGTCTATTTTCCTTTTTTGCTTCATATAATGCTATTGGAATAGTTGATGAAACAGTATTTCCAAATTTATCTAAACAATAATAAAATTTATCTTCTTCTATTTTAATTTTTTTTCTTATAAAGTTCAACATATATTTGTTTGCTTGATGAAAAATAAATAAACTAATGTCTGATTGATTAAGTTCATTTTTTTTTAACGTATCTTCTACCAATATTGGAACATTTACTAAAGTGAAAGTGAAAATTTCTGCGCTATTCATATAAAGATGATCAGAAGATTTAGGATTTCCTTCTTCATCAAATGTAATATCATTTAATTTGTTTGGGTATCGCATACCTCCAGTTTTAATAATTAGATTTTCAGCACCTTTTCCGTCAGTTCCAAGACTAAAATTTTTAATTTCAGCAAATCCTTCCGTTGAAATTAAAGTTGCAGAAGCTCCATCTCCAAAAATAGTCCGATTCCCTTTATCTTTTGGGTGTAAATGTTTTGAATAGGTTTCTGCTGTTAATAAAAGAATATTTCTTGCCACATCAGCAAAGATTAGCCCTTTAGCCAAAGATAGTCCGTAAACATAGCCGGAACATCCTAAATTAAAATCCAAAGCGCCTGTAGTGGTTGGAATTTCTAATTTATTTTGTAACGAACACGCCGTAGTTGGTAAATAATAATCAGGGCTTTGTGTACAAAGCAAAATAAAATCTATGCTTTTAGGATCTATAGAATGTTCTTCAAACAATTTTTTTGCAGCATTGTATGCTAAATCCGATGCACACTCATTTTCACCTACAACATGCCTTTCCGAAATACCAATTTTTGAAGTAACTTTTTCAACTGACCATTCAGGAAAGTCTTTTATTAACCCTTCATTAGAAAGTATCTTTTTTGGCAAATAGAATGATATTGCTTTTATATATGCGTTTTTCATAATAATGTATAACCTCCATCAATTAGTAGATGTGACCCTGTTACCCATGCACTTGCATCAGACAATAAATAAATAACAGCATAAGCAATATCTTCAGGTTTTCCAAAACGTTTGAGCGGATACTTTTTTATTTCATTTCGTATTTGTTCATCAGCAATAACACCCTTCGAAAATATATTTGTTTCAACCACAGCAGGATTTACAGAATTTACACGGATCCCTTTTGATGCTAACTCTAATGCCATTCCTTTAACAACCCCATTAATAGCGCTCTTTGTTGCAGCATACATTGAATTTCCTGGCGAAGTACATAAATTTCCTGCAATAGAAGATATCCAAACAAAGGAAGCACCTTTTTTAACCTTATTTTGTTCAACTAATTTTTGACTTATCAAAGTCGGTATAATAAAATTAATCGAAAATATTTCATCCAATTTTTCTTTTGTAACAAATTGAAACGGCAAAGTGGTAATAATACCAGCACAATGGACAATCCCATCTAATGTTGGTAACTCATTAACTAATTTTTTAGTCTGCTCCTCATTCCGTAAATCTGCAATAATTTGAGAATGATTAATACCTTCTAATTGAATAAATGTATTATTCAATCTTTCAGCATTTCGCCCTGTTATAATTATAGTTGCGCCCATTTTTGAACATTCAATGGCAATAGCCCTCCCTATTCCAGAAGATGCTCCTGTAACAAAAACAGTTTTGTTCGCCAAAGAAAATGGATTAACTTTCATTTTCTTGACATTACAATATTGAATAAATCTTCAATCGTATTGCTGTTTCTAATATCATCGCCTTTAATAACAACATTATATACATCATCTACCATTGCTATTACAGATAATGTTTTAAGTGAATCCCATTCTTCTATTTCTGCCCGAAATTTTGTTTGAGATGTAAACTTGCTTGCATCAGTATCATCAAATTGAGCTGCAAAATTCTTAATAAAATCGTTAATGTCCATCATGTCTTATTTTTAAAGTTTTTATTTGATAAAAATAATATATTTTTTTGCTATTTTATTTCATTATACTATTTTTTTACTTCCCTTCTATTTTTCACTTTTCTCAACGTGGGGCAAACACATTATATTACACAATGTAAATTTTTGATACTTAAATTAGATTTTGAAACCCTCTGTCCACAATCCGTTTAAACAAAATTTTGTAATATCTATGTTTTGCAAATTACTTTTTTTTGACAGTTTAACAACAAAGTTCATTGAATTGTTAGTATATTTAAAAGCCCCATATGATTTAAATAGCGTATGTATTGAGTTAGTATATGTGTTTAATGAGTTAGCCCAATAAATTAGATGAGAAGATGAATAATTCTGTTTTATATAAATCAATAATTCAGCAAGACAAAAAGATAATAAATTATTATTTATTACAATAAAATCTACGAGATAAGCTTTTGGATCATTGACATTAAGAATGCCTATACCAACCATTTTTTCTTTATTATATATCCCAACAACCTTATAGTTTAATTTAGGGTTTTTTATTAAACGCCAATAAAAAAATTCTTTCGTGGGGGTTATTATAATATTATCTGGATGGTTGTTTTGCCATATCTGATAAATTTCAATTATTTTTTCTTGAATAGCTGTATTTTCAATATCTAACTCTATAATAGAAAACAACTTATTTCTTTTTTTCAACCTAATCTCCTTAATAGAAGCAATTAAAGCTTTTAATGTCAATTTAAATTTACTAGATGCTGTTTGTGTTAAGAAAATATTTGATAAGTCTTTAATTAGACTAGTTTGTAATACTGTTTCATGGATAATACCATCATAAACATCAAATTTTAATATTTTTCTCCAAACATTACTTAATGCTGTAAATCCCCATATTATTTCTACACCATCCTTTTCGGATGCATTTATTGTATATTCATATAATTTTTCGAATATTCCGATGCCGCGATATTCACGCAAGAGAAATGTAGATTCGCTTTTAGCTGTGAGTATTTGTTTCCCCAAAACAGATAAATAAATTAGTAGCATCCCTTGTGAAGCAAGATATGCTTCCTTATTTTTAATAAAATAAAGTCCAGAAGAATAATTATTAAATGGATATTGCCAATTTAAAATTTCGTGAGTATAAAATTCTCGTAAGTGATTTTTAAGAAACTCTAATTGTGAATTATCGTCATTGACAAATTTTATTATTTCTAATTCATTTCCTTGAAACATGCCTTAATATTATTTTCTATTTGTGAACTAAAATTCCCAGAAACTAAAAACGCATGAAAGTAATCCTTACTTTCATAACCGCCTTCTTCTATTTGTTTTAATGTTGGCAAATATCCGAATACTTCATCAACGTAACCAACAAAAATACAAATCTCTTCATTAAATTGGCTTTCCAATATTTGTATATATTCTGCAACAACTTCTGCAGAAATTGTTATAAAAGCTAATTTATTCCCAAAACTAACTTTTCTAAAGATAATATCATTTGTACCTTTTACTTTTATGCCAAGTATTGATATTATTTCTTTTTTAATAAATTGTGTTTTTAAAGCTAAATCACCAACTTCGATTTTTTCAGAGTTATCCCATATATACATGAATTTATGAGTTAATGAATTAATCCAAGCAGTATACTCTGCTTTATTCTGAAATCTATAATATTTAACAGGGTAAGAAAGTTGTAATAAATCTCTAATAATTTTCCCAATTGATAATCTTTTTGGAGGGGATGCTCTTACATCACCTGAAAATCCAGGTAAATAAATAATACCTAAATCATTTGAATTTATTTTTTTTCTTATTGCCTTTCGTATCTCACCTATAAATTCAGAACTTATTAATGATTTATCGTACAGATTAGTTGGATGACAAGGGAATGACCATAATAAACCAATTAATTGATTTTGTTTATTGCGAATATTAATTATTTCTATTTTTTCTCTCTTAAACCCACTCAAGTTTGGCTCCATTGCAATAAATTGCTTAAAATAATTAGTTATAACTCTAACTTTTCTTCTTCTATTATTAGTCAATTTTTCAGAGTTGCCAATTTGTAAAAAAATATCAACATCAACAAACGTCATTTCATTTAGTAAATGGATTATCTCTTTAATTTTAACCTTTATAAAATCAAAATATTTATTATCCTTAATTCCTAAATCAATTCTATGTTCTTCAATAGAAGGAGCATAATGCGTATGTGTTGACATAATTAAAATATCAGACTCATTAGTCAATCCAAAGGTATTATTTATTTCTTCTGTAATAAATTTTTTGATAGGTAAGCTTACAAATAGTGTATCAATGGAAATAAAGAAAATATTTTTTTGATCATATCTAAATACCATAGCATTTATTTCCAAATCGTTATGAATTCCTTTACTGAATTCCTTTTTATTCATTCCAATAAGTCTCGATGGCTGATTCGGAGTTATATTAATTTTAAGAGTCTTAAATTTTATCATATCAATTTTTTATTTTATAAATAAATCTACTTGTGTTTTTGATAAATATCCATTATCTCCCAATAAAACACAATTGTTTATTCCAGAGTATTTGACATCAGATAAAAATGCACATCATGAATGCTTACTTTAGTTATATCCATGCTTTGAAACAAGCCTCTGATAGAAGTTATCAGATGAAGTTTACATCCAAAGTCATAGTTTTCATTTTTTTGAATCAAAACAATATCTTCAAATTTTGATTTAATTTTTTTTTCAGAGTTGTCATTTGAAAAATTATTTCATAATTTAAATCATTACTTAATGTTCGCTTTATGTTATCAATACAGGCAATCAGCAAATCAGGCGTTTTATAATTTACTATGATGATGGAAAGATTCATAGTTTCACTTTTAGATAATTTCAATATCTTTACGATGAAATAATTCTTTAATCAAATTTGTCATCTCAATCATAGTGCTTAATTTGAACACTTTTGTCATCCCCAAATAAGTGACAATACAAACGGAGAACTGAATAAAAATTTTCAATAAAAGATTTGTTATTAAAAACCCCGCAAAATAGCCAAATCCAAACATGACAATTGATAAAAAGAAAAAAGGAATAATATCGTACAACTGCTGAAAAATGGTGTATCTGATGAAACGACCTGCAAAATAACCTATAAACAAATAGGCAATAAAAGAAACAATAACTTGTCCAATCACTAACCCAAAAACGCCCCAATGATAACCAATAACAATTGCAAAAACGATTAACGATTCTTTTAAAATCACAAGATATAAATAAACATCTGAACGTCCTTTCACATTTAAAATATTCATAATTATAACATGCATAGGAAAAAATAAACCTGCCACACAAAGCCATTGAAGCAATGGCACTGCTGGCAGCCATTTATCCGTAATCATAAATAGAATGAGCGGTTGTGCCACCAAAATAAATCCAATCATCATGGGAACATTAATTAGCATTGTCATTTTTATTATTCGGCGATATCCATCCTTTAATCGTTTGTCATCATCTTGAAGTGAAGTAAGCGCTGGGAAAACAATACTATTTACCATATTAGTAAGCGTCAGACTGGTCATTTTTTGATAGCTGTCAGCTCTGTTATAATATCCCAATTGCGACAATGGAAAAAATTTTCCAATAATAACTGAATATGATTGTGAAAATATTTGATATAAAAATGATGAAGCCATCAGTTTTGAACCAAAAGAAAAAAGTTCTTTAAACGAATTGATTGAAAATACAGCAATCGGATACCAGAAATTTTTCATCCAAAGCATTAAAACCCAAATGGCATTTTGCAATAATGATTGAGTTACCAAAGACCAAACACCAAAGCCTTTCATGGCAAGCACAATGCCTATGATTCCCGAAATCAATACAGATAAAATCCGATAAATACTTTGTGTTTTATAATCAAGTTTCTTAATTAATATGATGCTGTGAACATTTCCAATTGATGCTAAAATAAAATTCAGAGATAAAATACGTATGATCAAAATTATATTCGGCTGATTAAAAAACTCGGCAATTGCCGGAGCTAAAAGAAAAATCAAAATATACATCAAAACAGCCATTCCATTGTTGAAATAAAAGACGGTGGAAAGATCGTTCTCCGTAGGATTCTTTTTTCTGATCAATGCAGCTGCGAATCCACCATCAATAAAAACGCCTGAAATGCCATTGAATACAATTGCTAGTGCAATCAGTCCATATTCAGCCGGAGAGAGAAGACGAGCCAAAATAATTCCTATCGCAAAACTGATAATTTGTGTTGAAAACTGACCGGAAGCATTCCATAAAATGGCTTTAAATGAACGAAAAGAAAGAGCTTCCATAGTTTTAAAGTAAATGTCAAAATTATTTTTCTTTTTCCCAATAAACAGAAGCCCAATCAATAGGAATAATTTCTTCTGTAATATCATTTTTTTGTCTATAGTCTAAAACCGCCTGTTTACAACCTTTTACAGCGCCCCAATCATCAATAATCAGATATCCGCCTTTTGATAATTTTGGATATAAATTCACTAAACTGTCCATTGTTGATTCATACATATCTCCATCCAATCGTAAAATGGCAAGCTTCTCAATCAGCGCATTTGGCAAGGTATCTTTAAACCATCCTTTTAAAAATTTTACATTTTCATCAAGCAAATTATATTTTTCAAAATTATGCTTAACTGTTTCTAAAGAAATTGCTAATTCAAATTTTGTAAAATGAACATCCCCTTTATCTTGTGGATATTTTTCATCGTTTGGTTTAGGAAGACCTTCAAAAGAATCGGTAACCCAAACAGTTCTGTTTTTAATATCTGAATTTTTCAATAATGCATTCATAAAAATAGTCGCACCACCTCTCCAAACGCCGGTTTCAATAAAATCTCCTTCAATATTATTTTTAATAACTTGATTAAAACAATATTCAATATTATCAAGCCTTTTAAGTCCTATCATCGTTTCTGCATAAGATGGCCAATCACGCCCTTCAATTCGGTCTTGTGGATTAAATGTTATAATACTGCAAATACAAAATTGTTTCTTTTTAAAATACTTGTTTACTCTTTTTAATAATTTAATTTTCCATGAATAATTTAGGTTGTCTATCGGTTTATATTCTGAAAATTCAATTCGATGATAATCTGTCAAAACCTTTTTTAATAGGTCGATATAAAGAGTATTAGACATTTATTTTTTATGTTATTTTTTATAAATAAAAATTAAATTATGATAAAAATGGATGGATGAAATTTTATTGACGAACATTTTATTTTTAAATAATGAATTGTCAAACTCTTTGTGATTCACGGCATCTACAAGTGATTTGAAATAATTCATCGAAGTTTTTTTATCGTCCAGATTTTTACTATTTCCACCCATGTCGTCTCTGTATGCAGTTTCAGTATCTTCAATAACATAGATTCCACCATTTTTTAGTTTTGAAAATAAAAAATTAAAAGTTGAAATTACATGTTGATTTATGTGACTACCATCATCAATAATAATATCAAGCGCTCCGATAGATTGAGTCACTTTTTCTAAAAATATATTATCATACTGACTGCCTTGAAATATCTTAATTCTTGTTTCCTGAAGTTTTGATTTATCATAAATGTCAATTGCGTAGATATTACTTTTTGGGAAAAACTTTTTCCACATTTTCAATGAAGCTCCACCTTCCGTTGAACTATCGTATCCCCCAACTCCAATCTCTAAAATATTTAATTTTTTTCTGCGTATATCTTTAAAAACATTTGCATAAATTGGCGTGTACATGTGTCTTCCAAATTTGTCAGAATTATAGATTTGCGCCAGTTTATCTAAATTTCCTGAACAAACATATTCTTCAATTTTATGGATTCGTTTTTCTCCTACTATTTTTTTTAAAAACTTTTTAGCAATTTCCATTTGTACTCTTAATAGCTAGTATAATGAATGTTTTAAAATTAAATATTTATTTCAGAATTATAAAAAATATATTAACAAAGGTAGATAAAAATTCCTTTTTCCTATTAAAAAAAATAGTTCTAACAAGGTAAAAGATGGGGATTTCTCTTGTTGCAATAAGATTAAAAAAAATAATACTATCTTTGTTTTACCTATTTTTCGTCTATTGAAAAAAGAAATATTTATATTCATTTTTGTTTCATTTTTTTATTTGTTCTCTAATGGCCAAGTAACAAATCCATCGTCTGTTTCAGGGCTTTCTTTGTGGCTTTCCGGCGATTCAGTTGAAGTCATTAACGGAAAAGTTAAAACATGTTTTGATAAAAGCGAAAATAATAATTCTGCAATCCAGATTGACACAAGCAAGCAACCTGTTTGGGTTTCAGGGTTTCCAATCTTGAATAATCAACCAATTATTGCATTTGATGGAGTGAATGATTACCTTCAATTTAATAATATTGCAAATATTAAAACTGCATTTTTTGTATTTAATCATAATCGGGGTTATAGGGTTTTCGATAATTTATTTGGAAATACAACAAACGAAGTGGGTTCTTTGTTGAGCGGTGGTTTGTTTAAATTAATTTATTATAGCGCCAATTGGTTAAATATTTCTTATCTAAATGGTAATTCAATTAGTCCGTATGATTTAAATCAAGATTCTTTATATAATATTTTAACTTTATTCCCATCACCAGATGGTCATGCAAATACCATCTCGCATAATGGTTTTGACGGATATAATCCATGGCACGGAAATATTGCTGAAGTATTATTTTATAATCGCATTCTTTCAAATAGCGAACGAATTTCTGTTGAACAATATCTACGAAATAAATATTCGCCACCCGTTAATTTAACAAAAATTATTAATGTAAACTATGGTTTTTGCAAAACGATTGATGCTTATAAGCCTTGGGTTGCCTCATATCTTTGGAAAAATAAAAACAATGATATTCTTTCAACTTCATCCTCAATTAAAGTTAATAAAGCAGGAATTTATTGGTTAACAACTAAAGATATTTTCGGGTATTCTTCTACAGATTCTGTCAATGTTAATTTTATAAATACAAATTTAAATATTTCAAATTCTACAAAAATTTGTATTAATGATTCAATCAATTTATTCCCACAAATAGCAGATTTCAACCACTATTCTTTTTTATGGTCAACAGGTGAAGCGTCATCTCACATTTATGCAAAAGAACCAAAAAATTATTGGGTTAAAATAACAGATTCACTTTCTTGTTTTAAATATTCTGATACTTTAAAAGTTTCTATTGATTCTTTTGCAAATCACGTTTCTCTAGGAAAAGATACAACTCTTTGCGCTGGTAATTTTATTTCAATTGTTAGTCCTTCTAATTATCCTACGCCACTAAAATTTTTATGGATGGACGGAACGACAGACAGTTTATATAAAATAAATGCTACAAATAAAATCTGGGTTCGGGTTACAAACAATAATGGTTGTTTCGGATATGATACGATTCTTGTTACTATCAGCGGAATTGCTCCTCAATCTGATTTTTCTTTTGATACAGTTTGTTATAAAAACACAACACATTTTATCAATACAACAAAAAATAATATAGATTCATCGTTTTGGAATTTTGGAGATAAAAAATTTTCTTTCATAAAAAATCCCACACATATATTTAATTCTGCTGGTTCTTATTTTGTTTATTTAACAACAAAATCAGGACAATGCAGCAATACTGTTCAAAAAAATATTTTTGTAAAATCTATTCCAATTGCAAAATTTACAACACAAGAAACTTGCATTAATTTTCCATTTCTTTTTATAGATAATAGTGTTGCGAACCTCACTGATTCTATTGTTTCATGGAATTGGAAAATCGAAAACACCATTTTCTCTAATAAAAAAAATCCATTATATACTTTTATTTCTCCGAATAATTATACCGTTTTATTATCGGTTACATCTTCAAATGGTTGCTCTGATACCACTTCAAGAACAATAAATATTGTTGCAAACGCACCTTCCCCTGAAAAAACTAAATTATTAACTCCACAAAATAATTCAATTGTTAGTTTAAAAAAAATTACTTTTTCATGGAGCAACTCTTCTGATGCTAATAAATATAGATTTATTGCATCATCTCATCAAAACTTTTCCGACACCATTATAAATACTGTTTCTATTGATAATTCAATAAATTTAAATTATAATTTATTTCATTCAGATACTATTTTCTGGAAAGTTTTAGCTTATAACATTTGCAATGATTTTAGTTCATCTTCCGTTTTTAAATTTTCATTATTTAAGTCAACATCTTTGTCCGGGCTTTCATTGTGGCTTTCCGGCGATTCAGTTAAAGTCATTAATGGAAAAATAAAAACGTGGTATGATAAAAGCGGAAATAATAATTCTGCAATCCAACTTGACACAAGCAAGCAACCTGTTTGGGTTTCAGGTTTTCCAATCTTGAATAATCAACCAATTGTTACATTTGATGGAGTGAATGATTACCTTCAGTTTAATGATATTACAGACATTAAAACTGCATTTTTTGTTTATAATCATAATCCTATTTATAAATCTTATGATAATTTATTTGGAAGTACTACAAATGAAACAGGTTCTTTGTTAAGTGGTGGTTTGTACAAATTAATTTATTACAGCGCGAATTGGTTAAATATTACTTTTCTAAATGGAAGCTCTATTAGTCCGTATGATTTAGTCCAAGATTCTTTATATACTATTTTAGATTTGGTTCCATCGCCTGATGGACATGCAAATACCATTTCGCATAATGGATTTAACGGGTATAATCCATGGCACGGAAATATTGCTGAAGTATTATTTTACAATAGAGTTCTTTCCGAAAGTGAACGAATTTCTGTTGAACAATATCTCCATTTTAAATATGCTCCGCCTGTTCATCTTGGTGCAGATATAAATATTCCTTATGGCTTCTGTGATACAATTATTCATGCAGGTGCAAGATTCACAAAATATGCATGGAATAATGGTGACACAACAGAATTTATTAAAGTAAATAAATCTGGGAATTATTCTGTGACAGCAACTGATATTTTTGGATTTACCAGTTCTGATAATATTATTATTTCATATCCACAGATAAAATCAAAAGATACATTGATCTGCTCAAACTCAACAGCAACAATTGATGCAGGATTAGGGAATAATTATAATTACGTATGGACAAATAGTAAAAATACTATACTTTCAAACAATAAAATTTTAACTACAAATATTGAAGATACTTATAAAATTAACATTAAAGACACCAACACCTGTGAAATCAATGCGTTCATTAAAGTATCGGTAGATTCGTTTCCTGCAAAAGTTTCTTTCGGACAAGATTCATTGGCATTCTGTAAAGGAAGTTTGCTTAAACTTTATAAAGGTTCTAATTTAGTTAGGTTTTATCAATGGTCTGACGGTTCTTCCGATTCTACTTTGCTCATTAATACAAAAGGTATTTATTCTGTAACAATTACAAATAATAATAATTGTCAAAATGCAGATACGATAAATATAACCATTAAAGGGAAAAAACCCATCCCTGATTTTTCAGCAGAGCCAACCTGTTTGGGAGATTCAACTTATTTTATTGATGCTTCAAAAAGTGATTCGTCAATAATTACAAATTGGAAATGGAATTTTGGGAATGGAAATTTTTTAAGTATTAATAATGGTTTGAATAAAAATATAAAGCATCAATTTATTCAATCAGGCGATGAAATGGTTGCTCTATCTGTTACAACCGATCAAGGTTGTTCGGATTCAATTATTAAATCAGTAAAAATTTATTCTTTACCGCAAATTAATTTCCTTCCACCCTATGGCTGTTCAGGATCACAGATTTTATTTCAAGATAAATCATCCGATACACTTGGAAATATTACTAAACGTTATTGGAATTTTGGAAATGTAAATAATGAAATTGATTCAACAATTAATCCAAATTTTAATCATATTTTTGATACCGCTGGTGTTTATAATGTCAGTCTCACCGTGGTTTCCACAACTGGATGTAAAAATACGTTGACAAAAAATATTCAGATCAATCCATCACCAGAAATTAATTTTTTGTGTTCAGATACATGTTTTGGTCAATCCACTGTTTTCACTGATAATTCAAACACTCAGGTGTATAATCAAATTATGAATTGGGAATGGAAATATAATAATATTATTTTTTCAAATTTAAAAAATCCTAATTTCAAATTTAACAATTCAGGGAAATACATCATTTCTATGAAAACCCATTCATTGAACGGATGTATTGATTCTATTACAAAAACGATTAAAATTCATTCTACTCCTTCAGCTGATTTTAATTTTGGAACAATATGTAATAATACACCTTTTACATTTATTAATAAAAGCAGCATCATTGCTGACACAATTAATAAATACACATGGTTTATAAATAATAAAATACAATCTTCTGAAAAAAATCCATTGATTACATTTAAAGATACAGGGATATATTCCGTCAAATTGCAGGTCGAAACAAGCAATGGATGTTTTGACTCTACTTCAAAAAAAATCAATGTTTTTATAAATCCTATTGCTAAATTTTCATTCTCTCCTGAATTTGGTTCACCACCGTTAGAGGTTGGATTTACTAATCTTTCAGAATATGCTGATACGTGGGATTGGTTCATTGACAATGATGAAATAAGTAATGAAAAAAATCCTTCTTATATTTTTAATGAAAACAAAAAATACAATATTTCACTGATTGCAAAAAATATTTTTGGTTGCAAAGACAGCGTGTCAACGCCAATCTTTATGAAAACTGTATTGGCAGATGTTGCTATTAAAAATGTCTCAGTAGTTAAAATTAAAAATATTTGGCAAACAACTGTAAATATTGCAAATCAAGGAAGCACACAAATTAAAATTTTAGATTTAGCTGCTTCATTAAATAATGGATTTACGTTTCATGAAATGTGGAACGGATTTCTCAAACCGGGCGATACAACAAATTATGTATTCAACACACTTATTGACGCTACGATGCTGAGCATGTCTTTTATTTGCATCAATGCAATTATTCCGGGATACGAAGTGGACGCTGTTCCGGAAAATAATCGAATGTGTGTAAGCTTAATCAATGATTTTTATGTATTTGATCCCTATCCGAATCCTGCCGGTGATGAAATAAATCTCAGCTATATCCTGCCTTTTGAGAATGATGTGGAGATTATTGTTTATAATATGTTGGGGGGGAAATTATTAGATAATTATGTAAAAGGATACAATGGTTATAATATGCAAAAAATAGATATGTCAAATTTAAATTCAGGACCATATCTTTTGAAAATTAAATTTTATGGTCAAAATAAGACAATTAAATTTTTAAAAAAATAAAATTCTTTTTAATAAAAAGAATTCTTCGATGTTTTGCCTAAAGGTCGTTTATTCAACTGAATTTAGTTTAATATTTTTAATTCATTATTGAATAAGAAACAGTATAATTAGACTGTTTTATATTGGCTAATATGAAACGAGTTCACTAAAGACAAAATAAAAGCAACAAACAGCTTAGATGTTTTCAACGATTCATTTTAATAGCTTACCATTCAAGCGAAATAATTCAATCTCTGCAAGCTTTGCATGCTGACGTGTTGTCAGCAAACGATGATAAGCATTAACCAAACTATTTTGTGCAGTAATCATTTCAAGAGATGTAGCTTGCGACAGTTTTAATCTTTCGAGAGAAATTTTTGCATTTTCTTTTGCAAGTAAAATATTTTCTTCTTCTATTTTTAATGCATCTATATAATATGTATAATTTTTATATGCAACAAGCAGATTAGTATTTGTTTGTTTTTTTATTTTATCAAGAATAATAAGGTTTTTTGATACATCCAATGATGCTATTTTTAACTGATGATTTAGATTAAACCCATTGAAAACAGGCAACGAAAAATTAAACCCATAGCTTGGTCCTATTCCTTGATTTAATAATATAAGACCTGCAGCGCTTTTTGTATAGGCAAAATTATAACCAAGCAATAAATTCAACTGCGGTAAGCGTTGCGAGCGAATTTCCTTAAAAGATAATTGTGAAATTTTAAGATTTTTTTCAAATGATTGAATCGTTAAATTGTTTGAAGTAATTCCAGATTGGATTTCTTTAAAATTTATCGAATCACTGAAAGGAATGGAATCCATTACTGTGAATGGCTGTTCCGGTGGGCGATTCAGCAACTGATTCAAAATATTTCTTTTTTGATCTAGTAATGTATTATATTGCAAAAGAGTGGAACGACCTTCATTTAAATCAACACTGGCTTGTAAATAATCTGTTTTAGCACCACTGCCATTTTCAAATTTTAATTTTGCAATTTTTACTCGTTCTTCGCTTATCTTATTGCTTTCTTTTTGAACCAGAATTAACTGCTGCTGAACAGTGATATCAAAGTATGCAGCAATAATTTCTTTTAATGTATCTTGAATCTGATCTTTCATTGCAATAACACCTTGTTCCTGCAATACACTTAATTTTTCTTTTGTAATAAACATTTTAAATCCATCAAATAATGTCCATGCAAGCACTGCAGAAGCATTGATATTGCTTGATTGTATATTATTTTTCTTTGTTTCTATTCCGGTAGAATATTTTTGATTGATATCATTTATAGCATTATTATCGCTTGCTGTAAGATTTAATTTTGGTAGCATACCTGCATTGCCAATCGTATTGTTTACAGTCGCTTCAGCTGAATCAATTTTTGCAATTTGAATATCAAAACTATTTTTCAGTGCAATGCGAATAGCATCATCCAGAGAAAGAAATTCTTGTGCATTTACTAATTGAAATGCAAATAATATTAAAAATCCTATGAATAAATTATTCTTCCACATTTTCTTTTTTCTTTCTTGATAAGAATGAATAAATCGCAGGAATAACAAATAATGTAAGGATCAATGAAAACAGAATACCTCCGATGACCACAATCCCCATGGATATTCGGCTTTTTGCGCCTGCTCCCAAAGCAAGTGCAATAGGCATAGCTCCTAACATGGTTGCGAGACTTGTCATTAATATTGGTCTCAAGCGTAATGCAGCAGCTTCAATAACAGCTTCAGTCTTTGATTTTCCTGTCAATTGAATCTGATTTGCAAACTCAACAATTAAAATACCATTTTTGGTAACAAGTCCGATAAGCATAATCATTCCAATTTGTGAAAAAATATTTAGCGTTTGATTGAACATCCACAAAGAGATCACTGCGCCGGCAATAGCCAACGGCACAGTAAACATGATAATAAAAGGATCAATAAAACTATCAAATTGTGCTGCGAGTACAAGAAAAATCAATACAAGTGCAAACAGGAAAGCAAATGAAGTATTTGAAGAACTCTCAGCAAAATCGCGTGATTGACCGGATAAATTAGTATTAAATGAATCATCAAGTGTTTTTTTAGCTATTTCATCCATGGCTTTAATTCCATCACTCATTGTGTAACCAGGCGCTAAACCGGCTTGCACGGTCGCTGATTTATATCTATTGTAATGATACAATTGCGGTGGATTACTTTGTTCCTGAATCTTCACAAGATTATCCAATTGAACCAGTTCTCCACTTTTGCTTCTAACATAAAATTTAGTTAAATCAGTAGGCTTGCTCCTGTCTTCTTTCATCACTTGTCCGATCACTTGGTATTGTTTATCTTCCATCATGAAATAATCCAATCTGCCTGCACTCAGAGCCAATTGTAGTGTTTGAGAAATATCTGCAACAGAAATACCGAGTTCACTTGCTTTTTGACGATTAATCGTAATGTTAAGTTCAGGTTTATTAAATTTCAAGTTTACATCATTCGATGAAAACACCTGTGATTTCCGAACTTCTTCTAAAAATAAAGGTAATTTTTCTTTAATTTTATCAAAATTTATATTTTGAATTACAAATTGAACCGGTAATGCATTTTTTGGTCCACCGGTTGAAATACTTGGTTCTTGAGAAGTATAAATTCTACCATCGTTAAATGGTTTTAAATACTTTTCAGCAGCACCCACTAATTGTTGTTGCGTTCTTTTTCTATGCGAAGGATCCGTTAATCCTATACGAATAGCGCCCATATTTGTAGCTCCAGGGCCGCTGAAACTCGGCGCAACAATTTCAAGAATAACAGTTTTTTCAGGAATTGAATCATTTACTGTTTGAGCAATTTTGTCAAGATATTTTTCCATATATCCATAAGATGTGCCTTCAGGAGCTGTAACACTTATTCTAAATAAACTTCTATCTTCGGTCGGAGACAATTCAGATTTTAATTCTTTTCCTATAAAAAATATAAAAATAAAACAGCAACCAATAATCACTAATGCCCACCATCTTTTTTTCATAAAAGAACTCAATAACTCCCGATAACCATTGTCCATTGCAACGTAGAAAGGTTCGGAAAAATTATAGAACCGAGTATGTTTTTGTTTTTTTCTATTCAAGAAGATATTAAGCACCGGTGTAAGTGTTAAAGAAACAAATGCAGAAATGATAACAGCTCCGGCAACTGTAATGGCAAATTCACGGAATAATCTACCGACAAATCCTTGTATGAATATTAACGGAAGAAAAACAACTGCAAGCGTAATTGATGTAGAAATAACAGCAAAAAATATTTCTTCAGTTCCTTCCTTTGCTGCCTGAACACGAGACATTCCCTGCTCAATTTTCTTAAAAATATTTTCAGTAACCACTATTCCATCATCAACCACAAGACCTGTGGCAAGCACAATTCCCAACAATGTCAATATGTTGATGGAAAATCCAAACAGATACATGATGAAGAATGTTCCAATCAATGAAACAGGAATATCAATCAGCGGACGAATAGCAATCAACCAATCGCGAAAAAATAAATAGATAATCAATATAACCAGAATAACAGCAATGATAAGTGTTTCCTGAACTTCCTCAATGGAATTCCGAACAAAAGTTGTTTTATCAAGAGCAATATTCAATTGAATATCTTTTGGTAAAGTTTTTTTAATTTTATCAAGACGTTTATAAAATTCATTGGCAATATCAATGTAATTAGCTCCAGGCTGCGGAATCAGTCCTAAGCCAATCATTGGCACACCTGATTCTTTCATGATGGTTTCTTCGTTTTCAGGACCCAACACAGCATAACCAACATCACTGAATTTTACTAAACTATTTTGCGTTTGTTTAATGATTAAATTATTGAAATCTTCTTCAGTTACCAATCTTCCGGTGGTTTTAACGGTAAGCTCTGTTTGATTTCCATAAATTTTTCCTGTAGGCAAATCAACATTTTGCTTTAATAAAGCAGCTTGTATATCCTGAATAGTTAACTGATAAGCTGCAAGCTTAATCGGGTCAATCCATAAACGCATGGCATATTTTTGCTCACCCCAAATTTGCACAGTACTAACGCCAGGAATTGTCTGTAATTTTTCAAGTAAAATATTACTTGCATAATCATTGATTTCAAGCTTGTTTCTTTTTTCACTTTGAACCGTCAGAGTTAAAATAGCATCTGAATTAGCGTCTGCTTTGGTAACAATAGGAGGTGCATCAATATCCTGTGGAAGCTGACGTGCAGCCTGAGAAACCTTATCACGAACATCATTTGCAGCTGTTTCAAGATTTTCGCCTAAATTAAATTCAACGGTAATCGCGCTCATTCCCTGTGAACTTGTTGAAGAAATTGAACGTATTCCTTCAACACCATTGATGGCTTTTTCAAGCGGTTCTGTTATCTGAGATTCAATAATATCAGGGTTTGCGCCTTTATAACTTGTAGTAACAGTAATGATTGGCGGATCAATGGATGGATATTCTCTTATCCCAAGAAATTTAAAACTGATGAACCCGAAAATTACAATAATTATCGAGCAAACAGTTGCTAATACCGGTCTTTTAATACTTACGGAAGATAAACTCACTTGCTGAAAGAATCAATTAACAAAATTTTTAATCTTTATTTTAATATCCGGTTTAATATATAAAATACCTGTAGTAATAACGGTATCGCCAACATACAAGCCATCAAGAATCTGCACTTCTGATTCATTACGAATTCCGGTAATTACTTTTTTAAAAATACTTTTCCCATTTTTATAAACAGCCACTTTTTTCCCTTTTGCTTCAGGAATGATACTTTGAGAAGGAATCATCATCGTTTCAGGAATATCTTTTAAATCAAGAAATACTTTTGCAAATGACCCGGGTTGTAAATCTGTTTTTCTGTTGTCATAAATCGCTCGCACCAATATACTGCGCGTTGATTCATCAATCTTCGATTCTATGGCATACACTTTTCCAAAATATATGTCATTACTTGCATCTAATTTGAATCGAATTTTATCTCCAGTTTTAACCAGTTGGCTATATTTTTCAGGAATAAAAAAATCAATCTTTAATGAATCTTTTGATTGAATTGAAGTAATAACGGTAGTTGGAGAAATAAACGCGCCAATGCTAACATTTCGCAACCCAATATTACCGCTGAAAGGCGCTTTGATTTCTGTTTTTATTATTTGCGTTTGAACAATTTCAATATCCGCTTTTATATTATTTAATTCAAGTGAAGCATTATCGTATTCCTGTTGACCAATGCCATTCACAGAAAGCAATTGTCTCATTCTTTCTTCCGTTTTTTCAGCGATTTTTTTCTGAATAATCAGTTTTTTCAGCTGCGCCTGAAGATCATCGTCTTTGAGTTTTACCAGCAAAGATCCTTTTTTTACATAACTTCCTTCTTTAAAACTAATGCCAGTAATTTTTCCGGAAACTTCAGGTTGAAGTTCAACTTGTTCTGCAGCCAGCAGTGTTCCAGAGGTTTCAATCTGATTAGATAATTTTACTGTTTTAACTATATAACCTGTTACTGCTAAATTTTTTAACAACTCTTTTTGTGAATTTTTATTCATTTGTGGCGCCATGATAATTTTATTATAAACTATCACACAAAGAATAATAAAAATAAACACAAAAATAAATATCTTAAAATTTTTCATGTATTCATCAATTAAAAATTTCTTAAACGCAAAAGTTGCTTTTTATTTCCCCCAATTTGTCATGGAATTTCATGAATGGTCAATCAAAATAAAATTCATAAATAGCAAAAGTTGCATGGACTATAACAGTAGTTAAAAGAATAAATGCAGAAATTTTATGAACTTTATAACTTGTCTTAACAATATTTAATCCGGAAAGAATTTGAAAGATTAAAAGAATCAAATTGATAAAACCCAGAATAATAATTGCATTCATATTTTAATGTTTGATTAATGAAATGATAAAAGGTTTAATTACTCTTAAATATTTTTTGAATTTCATTAATGTATTCTTATAACAATTTGAATGGTTCAAAATTAATTCTTTTATGAATAAATACGATTAATTTTATTTCAAATATTATTTATGAATGGAAAATTCATAAATAATAAGACTTTAAATAAAGGAATTATTTGAGAAATTCTTTTCTGAAATTCAGCGGGGTTGTTTGTGTAATTTTTCAGAATGGCTTATTGAAAAATGAGAGGTGAAAATAAAAAATTGCAGGATTTTCAGAAAGGGAAATCCGCATTCAAATCAACTTTTTCTTTTTGCTTATTTCGTTGCGGAGATTTTGCTATTTTGTGAATAACGTTGCTTTCCACGTAGATTGCTTTGTAAGGCTGTGTAGGACAAGCGTGTTCGCACGCACCGCAACCAACGCATATTTCAGGATTCACTTCAGGAATCACCAAATCATTGATGTAAGAAATCATGTGAACAGCCTTTGTAGGGCAATGTTCGGAACATGCGCCACAATCCGTATTATTTACATATACCACACAATTTTTCTTCTCAAACTTTGCAATTCCAATTTGAACAGATTTTTTTTCTTCTTCTATCAATGGAATGATGGCGCCACTTGGGCACACATGGCTGCATGCAGTACATTTGTAATTGCAATAATTTGTATGAAAATCCATGCGTGGCTGCAACATGCCTGCCAAGCCATATTCAAATAAGGATGGCTGCAAAACCTGCGTAGGACAGGCACTAACGCATAAATGACAAGCTGTGCAAGTACTTGAAAAATGATGAAGTCCTTTGGAACCAGGTGGAGAGATAGGTAATTTGCTTCCAGTATTTGATAATCCTGTTTTAAATTTAGTGATGTTTTCCTGCGCCAGTAATACTTTAGCTAATGACAATCCTGCAACGGAAAGCAATACTTTTCGTCTGCCCTGCGAATGCTCTGTTTTTTTGGGGAGTGAAGATGTAAAGTTATATTTTAAGGCATCTTTTTTACAAACAGTAAGACAGTTGAAACAGCCAACACAACGGCTCATATCAACATTTTTTTCTATCGGATTTATACATGATGATTTGCATACTGATGCACATAAACTACAGGAATTACAAGCTTCATGACTAATTTGAATTTTAAAAAAAGAAATTTTTGAAATGAATCCTAGCAAACTTCCTATCGGACAAATTGTGTTGCAATACAATCTACCTTTAGTTGCAGCAAGCCAAAAAATAACTATCAAAAAAGTTAAAGGAAATAAAATAGAAATTGCATTCACTTTTTTATAAGGAAAAGGAGAGAAAGCATAACTGCCAAACCATTCAAAACCCTTTGAAAACAGGTTATTTGCCAAAATATACAATGGACGAAAAAGATTCGTAGATATTCTTCCGAAGTTGCTGTAAGGATCCAACAGATTTATAAAAAGTATGCTGCCGGAAATAAAAAATATAATCGTCAACACAAGTATTCCGTGGCGTAGGAGAGAGTGTGCTTTTGTATATTTAAATTTTTTCTTCTTGTTTATTTTTCGTGAAAAAAAAGAAATAATATCTTGCAAAGTGCCCAGTGGACAAACGGAAGAGCAATACACTCGCCCAAACATAACTGTTAAAATAATTACGATAAAAAATCCAACGGCAGTGAAACTCAACAGGCGCAGGAACTTTAGCAATGAAGGAATAAACTGAAAAAAAAGCAATGAACCGGTAAATTGAAAAGATAACGTGTTTTTTAAATCAATGAATAAAAAACCGGTCAGTAAAAAAAACGATAAGGAAATAATTATCCTGAGAAATTTCAAATACTTTTGCTTCATCACATTTTTATCCGATTGATATTTAATTTATCAATATCCATTCTCCCGACTTTCATGTCATGCGCAATTTTAATGTATTTCACATCTTCCGGATTCAAGCCGAAAAGCTTGGCAGCCGCTGCATCAGCAGCAACCATATCTCTTGAAACAATCAATGATTTCATCATAATCACATCATCCGCTGATACGCCGCGTGGGCCATTCTTTTTCATTACGTTATAAGCATCAACTATATTCAAATGAGGTTTTATTTGTGAGGCAAAATCAGCAATGCATTGGTGCAGGTCGTTCTTATGCCAAAAGCCGCGATCCCAATTTATTCCCATCAAATTTTTCATTGAAATTGTTAGTTTCGCTGACTCATGATTTTTTAAAACAGGAACATTTATAAATACATCAGCATTCAAAATAGCTTCATGCACCTTATCCTTCTTGAGTTTTTTACCATTTGTTATTTCTTTTTCATGATAATATCCTTCTGTATTTCCCGGAACCATTTTTCCGCCGGCATCTTTCACTGCTTTTTCAATACCACTTGATTTGTAAGATTTCGTCCAATCATCACACGTATGGTCAAACACAAGAACTTCTTTTGCACCTGCTTTGAAACAATGTTCAATAATTCGTTTCACCAGCAAGGGGTTTGTATTAGCTGCCAATTCTGGAACTACATCCCATCCGATATTTGGTTTAACAACAACTTTCTGTCCTTTCTTAATAAACGCGCTCATTCCGCCCATTGACAGAATCGCTTTATCAAACATGTCAGCAGGTTCGCCACCTTTAACAGCCACTAAATCATATGGCGAAGCGTTCTCTTCATTTTCTCCCAATTCACGAAAACTATTTCCTTTGGCAGATAATTTATTTAATCCACCTATTGAAAACAAAGCGCCAGTAGTCAATCCAGCTAAAACGCTCTTCTTTAAAAAATCTCTACGCTCCATAAAAACATTTATTTTTTGATAAATATCAAGCTATTGAACTATGAATTATATTATTATCCAAAATTATGAAAAAAATTTATTCGTCATCCTGTTTTCCCCTTTTTAATAGTTTGTTTTATCTTTACCAAAAGATTTATACGAATGGATAAAGAAATTAAAGTAAAAAATATTTTATACTACGACTGTTTTTCAGGTATCTCAGGAGACCTAAATCTTGGCGCATTAGTGGATGTTGGTGTAGATAAAAATTATCTGATTGATGAATTAAAAAAATTAAATCTTAACCATTATGAAGTGATTTTTTCTACATCTGCACGCAAAGGTATTCACGGAACAAAAGCGGATGTTGTTATTGAGCATTCAAGCCATCATCATCACAGGAATTTAAATGATATTAAAAAAATTATTTTGGATAGTTCTTTATCTGAAAATATTAAACAATCAAGTCTTGATATTTTTTTAAAAATCGCTCAAGCAGAAGCTAAGGTTCATAATAAATCCATTGACGAAATTCATTTTCATGAGGTCGGAGCTATTGATTCTATTATAGATATTGTAGGCGCTGCTATTTGTCTGGATTATCTTCATGTAGATAAAATTTTTGCTTCGACTGTTGAACTCGGTGGCGGATTTGTTGACTGTGCGCATGGCAAACTTCCAGTGCCAGCACCCGCCACTGTTGAGATTCTAAAAAATATTCCTGTTAAATCCGGTGCAGTTCCTTTTGAAACCACTACGCCAACAGGAGCTGCAATTCTCGCAACTGTTGTGAATGAATTTACCGATAATACAAATTTTAAAATATTAAAAACCGGATATGGCATCGGCAACAGAGACACAGATATTCCAAATGTTCTTCGCGTATATCTTGCAGAGCCAATCGCCGAAACCCTTGCTAACAAGACAGATTGGATGATTGAATGCAATATTGATGACATGAATCCTGAGTTGTATGAATTTGTTTTTGAAAAATTATTTGAACATGGCGCACAAGATGTTTTTCTTACGCCAATCATCATGAAAAAAACAAGACCGGCAAATAAATTAAGCGTCATTTGCAATGATTCTGATAAAGAAAAATTAAAAGAAATAATCTTTGTAAACACCTCTACGCTTGGCACACGTGAATATTCAATTTCTAAAACAATGTTGAAAAGAGATTATTCAACAGTTCAAACAAAATATGGTGAAGTAAAAATTAAAAATGCATATTTCAACAATAAAAAAATAAGCTCAAAACCGGAATATGAAGATTGCAAAAAGATTGCAAAGCTTCATAACATTAGCATTAAAGATGTTTACGATGCAATTGAGAATAATAAATAATTTATTTTTGTTCTAAATAAATAAGTACAGATGGACAAATTACAACAACTGCTTGAAGACATTCATTCAGGAAAAACAAATATTCAAGAGGGTTTGGATATACTTAAAAATTTTTATTCTACTGATTTGGGTTATGCAAAGATTGACCATAATCGCGAAGCACGCGTAGGTTATCCAGAAATCATTTATGGACAAGGAAAAACCATTGAACAAATTTCAGGCATTGTTGATTTAATGTATGAACGAAAAACAAATATACTTATAACACGCGTCAATCAAGAGGTGTATGATGTCATCTCTGAAAAATACAAAGAAGCTAAATACAATAAATCCGGACGGGTAATCACTATTCGTTGCAAACCAACTGAAGAAACAGAAAGTTATATTGCTATTGTTGCTGCCGGAACATCCGATCTTCCTGTTGTTGAAGAAGCTTTTGAAACCGCAACATTTTTCGGAAACAAAGTTGTAAAAGTAACAGATGTAGGTGTTGCTGGCATTCATCGTTTATTTGAGAGAATACAAATTTTAAGAAACGCCAAAGTACTTATTGTTGTTGCCGGTATGGAAGGAGCTCTTCCAAGCGTAATTGGCGGACTGGTGAATAAACCTATCATTGCTGTTCCTACTAGCATCGGCTATGGCGCTAATTTTGGCGGATTATCAGCTTTACTTGCCATGTTAAATAGCTGTTCAGGCGGCATCAGTGTTGTAAATATTGATAATGGATTTGGCGCTGCATATCAAGCAAGCATGATTAATAAACTTTAATTTTAAATATTTGTCTTGAGATTTTTATCATACTCATCAACAATTAATTTAGCTTTTTCATAATCCAACGTTGAAACAATTACTTTTACTGAACCAACTCCACCTGGAGAAGTATTCCATGGAACTATTGTTCCGCTAAATTCATCTTGCAAAAAAGTTTCAATTTCTGCATCTTCTAAAAGACTTTTAACCATTTCGGCTTCCCAAATTGTTCCTGAAAAAACTTCAATTGGTTTGATTTCATTATTTGTTTTCATATTTAAAAACTTAAATATTTAATGATCGCTTACAAAAAAAGCTGCCACAAGTGTAACAGCTTTTCAAAAAATTTTTAAACCTTTAAACAAGATTTAATTTATCATATAAATCTTTCTTGTATAACCCGCCAACAGGAAGAACCTTCATTTTATCTTCAATGATTAAATCAGGAAATTTAATCGAAAATATTTTTGAAATATTAACAATATACGATCTATGAATGCGAATAAAATCATTTACAGGAAGAAG
>Ga0209697_10000885_pt1 | contig 48456 bp, 31 predicted proteins | sample AliMusrvi5mmetaG_FD_184115 | JGI IMG/M metagenome (GOLD analysis project Ga0209697, IMG submission 184115) | Freshwater lake bacterial and archeal communities from Alinen Mustajarvi, Finland, to study Microbial Dark Matter (Phase II) - Alinen... | ecosystem: Environmental > Aquatic > Freshwater...
AAGCCTGCAAGCTGCCCGTCCTTACTGATTGCGAAAGGCAATCCCATATCACTGACTATGCCGGTTTTCAGTGTCCCGTTGGTTACCGGGGGGCTCTTGATCACAGGCATTTCCGAAAGCCCCTTCTTCATCCACCTGTCCACCATATCATCATAGGTGCCGTTGGATTTTATCCCGGCCAGGAATTTATTGAATTGATCCCTGAGAGCCTGGTTCTCCTTGTTGAACCCTGCGCCAATAGGAACCGAAAAAATGTTTTCGGCCAGCACTCCGAGAGCTGGGTTTTTGGCCAGTACCTCCTTTATCGATGCCTTATTGCGAAAACTAACGTCTATCTTCCCCACATTCAGGGCAAAGAGAAGGTCGGGGAGGTTGTGGTATTCGACTATCATTGCTTTGGGATACGTCTTCCTGGCATAAGCATCATGAATGCTACCCATCAGCACTCCGATCCGCTTGTCGGCTATGTCGGCCACCGACTTCATCAACACGGGTTTCGCTGCAGCAGCTGTCTCATCACCGCCCCTCACAATGACGGCCAGTCCTCCGTGATAATAGCTTTCGGAAAACAGCACTTTCTTCGCCCTTTCGGCTGTAATGGAGAGTCCCGCACCTATCATATCCACTTTGCCGGAGATCAGGGCAGGGATCATAGCCCCGAATTCCATATCGGTTACGACCAGCTTCTTTCCCAGCTTTTGTGCAATACGTGAAGCGAATTCTATATCGAAGCCGACGATCTTTTTGTTGGCGTCGAAGAACGACATAGGTTCGGTAACAGCAGCCGTCCCAAAAACCAACTCCCCGTTCTTCGCCTCATTTTCAATGACAGGCATCTGAGCCGGGCTTCCTTTGGCTGGGAACCAGCGCTTGTTCATATCATCGTAAGTGCCGTTCGCCTTTATCTCAGCCAGCACCTTGTCGATGGTGTTTTTAAGTTCAGGTGATTCAAGCCTTACTGCAAAACCGTAATTGTCATCGGCTATCAGTTCGTCAAGGACAGCCAGCCCCTGACTCTTGGCGGCAATGTTTTTCAGTATGGGCTTGTCATAGGCTGCAGCATTGGCTTTCCCTTCACCGACTGCCAGGGAGCATTCTATGACACTGTTGTAATATTCGAGCTTTGCATCCGGGAAACGTTTCAGCACCATCTGGTCGGCGGCAGTCCCGGTGGGGACCGCGAAGGTCTTCCCTCCTTCAAGCATCTTCAGCGTGGTGATCTGTGGTTCTTTCTTACCACATCCCCCCAACGCAATCACCAGCGCCAGGAGCGGTATTATACAGCGATTTGTCATTATGGCAAAGGCTTTCCGGATTGAATTTCAATCCAAAGATAAACCTTTACCTGTTAATCAGGACCTTCAGATGTTCCTGCTGTTTCAGGTTGTTGTCAATGATAATTACATACATACCGGTCGGAAGGCCGTTAAAATCGAGACGGCATAAGCCGTCGCTGCTCCAGGTGTGCAATTGGTGAAGCACGGTGGCGCCTATCATGTTCCTGACACTGATCTCTGAAGTTTGTCCTGAACTGACTGTGTTTTTCAGAAAAACAACTCCCGCAGACGGGTTTGGAAAAGCCGAAATACCCGTTGCGTTATTACCGTCTATGCCCAGGGAGCTAAAGGCTGCAAGAACCGCTTTCTGGGCGTCTATCTTTCCCCATCCCCAGATGTTGCTTCCTTCCGGCGGTATGTCATGGGTGTATGAATCCCTGCGCGCACCATCCTTCAGGATCTGTTGGACCTGCTCGGGACCGAGTTTCGGGTTGGCCTGCAGCATAAGGGCGATAATTCCAGTGGTCATTGGTGTGGCCATGGAAGTACCCTGCATCGCGGCAAAGTACCAGGCCGTTGATCCCTTTTCAACTTTCAGCACAGTCTCTTCATTATTCTCGCCATATTTGGGAGAATATGAATTTACTGATGAAACCAGTTTTTCTCCCGGTGCTGTGATTTCGGGTTTTGTCCTTCCGTCGACTGTAGGGCCCCTGCTTGAAAAAGAAGCCAGTTGATCGAGAGAGTCTGTGCTTGTCATTGTATTACCCTTAATGTTCACCCACTGATGTTTCGTAGTATAGGCCCCGACTGTAATGATCTTTTTTGAGGTTCCGCCAATCTCGCCAATGGTGCAATTAATATCACCTGCCGTATAACCAGATAGTTTTACCCCGTTCAAGGTATCAAACAGGCTTGCTCCGATTCCCTGGCCATGGTTCCAGATGTTGACCTGGCTGCTTGAGCTGGTTAGACAAAGGGTTACGCGGTAATTGTTGTTTACGCGGTTAACGATATTCAGGAGTAAATTAGGTTTCTGGTTCAGGGGACTGCTGCCAATTCCTGTAATTCGAATATGAATACTGTCCCCGCTTATTATTAAGTTTGTGTCAATGTTTGGATTGCGTGAAGCAGCATAGAATGGGGATGAGGCCAGGACTGGTCCCTGCTGATCAGAGATACTGACGGATACTGAAAAATCACTCCCTGCCGATCCCCATTGATCAACTTGCCCCTGATTAACTTTCCCCCCGGTAGCTTTATCTTCAAAATCCATAAACGTTCTTACCGTGTCATTAGTGAACGCATGATACAAATGAAGTGGAGTATCACCTTCGTTACCGGCAGCTCCTGCAACGATCTTCCCTTGGCCGACAAGTCCGTCGATCGCCTGATCCAGCACGGATGTGCCGTCGTGCGGTCCGATATGAGTTCCCAGGCTGAGGTTTACTACGGCCGGACGCCCGACAGAGGTGGCATATTGAAAAATGTAATTTATACCGTCGGCAGTGGAACTTGGGGAATCGTTGTAATTGACGAACACGAGATCAGCAGCCGGGGCAACTCCCATGTACTGTAAGCCGGGGGTAAGATACCCCGAACCTCCGGCTATGCCTGCGACATGACTGCCGTGATCCTCGCTGGTACTGGACGACTTTTTGTCCAATATTGCCTGGGTGGTTGAAAGTTCAGTGCCATAATTAAATCCTGAAGGAGATGGTCCCTGTGAATTATCCTGTTCCCAGCACCTTACAATACGCAGCTTCGTACCTGTGGTATCATAAAAAGTGGGATGGGTGTAATCGAACCCATCGTCAACTATTCCGACTATCACGCTGTCGCCCAGGCATTTGCGTTTTATACCTGACCCGGCCTGCACCAGTTTTACTTTAGATTCGGTCGTGGCATTATCGAGCTTCGTTTTAATGGTACAATCCGCCTCAACATATATCAATCCTTTTACATCTTTGAGCTTTTCCAGGGAAAACAGGGGGATCATGAGAGACCAAATGTCGTTGATACGGGTATTGATCTTTACTCCCAGGTTTGCAAGGGCTTTTTCGTCAATTCCAGGACCAACCTTAACCAGGGCCCCGATAAAAATCTGATTATCAACGATCCTGACCGGATAGAATTGTTTCAGTTCGGATGAAACCTGAGCCGAACTGCTTTTTAAGGACGACAGATGCTTAAGCTGTAACATAAGGGCTTTGGTGTTTGCCGAAAATACTGCATCCTGTGAATAAGCTGTTGCAACACAGGAGAATGCAAGGATCAGTAAGAGATTTCTGAGTGTTTTCATAGAACCTGGTTTAAAGATTAAAACTGAATGATTCGGTTTGTTCGATCGGTATTGTATTTTGGTAAAAGGTACAAAAATTGTACCGCAACGTTTTTTTTAACAAGTATTCAATGTTTATTTCTTCCGGATGACGATCTGCCTGTGAATAATTCCGTTGGTAGTTGTAACCTGCAGAATATATGTCCCATCCTGCAGGTTCATAACGGGTATTCTGTAAGCGGACTGAAATTCGGTAAAGTTCACCGCGGCAAGTTCGCAGCCAGTAAGGCTGAACAGTTTAATTCCTGAAATGATGGCCTGGCGGTCTGCAGTTTCCATAAAGAAATAATCATTAACAGGATTGGGATAAACAGTGAGACCGCCATTCTGCATTTGTTCATTTACGCCGAGCGGATTCCTGCTTACCCTGATGATTGCCTGGTAAGTGCCTGTTTGACCGGGGTAATATGGTTCAACGTGGAATATGATAGTTCCGCTGTTGTTCATTGTGATATTGCCTGGGATGGTGTCATCAGAAGCCTCCGACCATGTTGTGCCGTTGGTTGACCAGGACCATTGTGCATCCAGTGTATAGACCTGGGCAGGGTCATTAAAAGCATCAACCAGGTTTCCTGTAATGACATACGTATACCCGGAAGGGAGAGAAAGTGAATAATAATCAGCATCTACGCCTGTGTGGCAGTTTGCACCCTCAGTAGTAATAACGGCCGGGTTTGATGTAAAATTTACAGGCAGGGAAGAAGCCGTCGAGGAAGTGTTGTTAGGTTCATACTGATCGGCCACCAAAGGAACTGCATTAACCTCGATTTTAACCGGGTTAGCATATGAGCTGGATCCTATCAACTGCCAGTCTGACGAGCCAGCAGGCAGGTACCAGAGAGCTACAAGATAACTGCCTGGTTGGACATTGATGCTGGAGGTGCTGAATGTGAGGCCGCTGGTATGCTGGTTCACCGGAAGTGTGAAATTGGTGACCTCATTGATAAAATTCACATAATATCCTTCCATGTCATAAATTGAAAGGTCGAGGGTACCGTTAAAGTCGGTGGTTCCATGGTTGACAATATCAAGCTGTACCGATACTGCATCTCCCTGTTTCATATGCAGCCCGGGGCTGATATTCATCGCCGAATACATTTCGATGGGGTTGGAGTTTATGACCACCAGCCGTTTATTATTGCGGTAGGCATTGGTATCAGGGACAATGATCCAGTTTGTGTCGCCTTTACTATACATTATACCCACGAAATATGTGTCGGGAAGCATTGAGGAAAGCCCGGGGTTGGTGAAGGTGGCACCGTCGGGCAGGTGGCTGCCGGCTGTCAATGCAATACCCTTGATAGTCTGTACGGTATGAATAAAGATCCCGTTGGTGTCAAAGATACAGGCAGTGATGTCGCCGGTGAAGGTGGCATCCCCGTTATTTATAATGTCGGTGTGAAACGAGAGCGAATCTTCGTAATTGATGATGTCGGATGGGCAGGTGACCGCTGCATTTAATGCAAGCTTGAAAAACCTGTTTCCGGTTCCCCCCGAAGCCGGCTTACGAATCCCGATAACAGCTTCCTGTCCGTTGGTGTAATTCCCATTGCCCCCGCCGGTACCGGTACCACCCGGTATCAGTGCTGTAAGGGCGTAAAATCCGTCGTAACTTCCTCCCCAGCCCCAGTTGAAATGGAACTTATTACTGTCATCATAACCGTCACAGACAAAGCAATGCGCTCCCCCTGCATAGACCATCGGCCGGCTGGCATTAAGTTCTGTTTTCAGAAGGCTGATCCACGCGGTGTCGGCGTAGTTTGATTTCTTTACGCCTTGCAGAGTTGTGGCGTAACCGAAATAGTCTTTCAGCGCATTTTCAGCACATTTCGCATCGTCAGAAGCAATGACGTAAGCTGCACTTCCTCCCTGGGCACTCACGTTGTAGTCCATTTTGGCACCCACTCCGCAATGATACATCAGGGTGGCCACTGCAGTGTTTGCTGAAGTCACGTTGTTGGGCATATCAATCCAGTTGTAAGTTGTTGCCCCGAAATTTGCTGATAAGGTTCCATACCTCGTCGTGTTGTAAGAATAACTGCCGATTCCGGTCGTGGGATAAGCATGATATTTCATAACCTGGGCCATGGCAGTGGCAACACATCCGGTTACAGTACGCTCATTAGCGGTATTATCAAAAGGACATAAATCGTTATAGAACGGAGATTGGTCCCAGAGAGTTGTGATAAGAGCATTAACTCCCGTTGCCGACTTAAGCCCATTGCCCTGAAGAGGGCCTTTGTCCAGGGCAGTCCATTCCGACGGAACTTCAGGAGCCTGATCCCTGTTCGTGCTGATGGCATAACTGATCTCATTCTCATACCCCTTGAGCCAGCCTGCAACATTAGGCGGAATGTTATCCGCAGAGAAACTGGTTTCATTGGAATAAGCCAGTACCGGGGCTACAACATCATCCGCCGAAATAATGATGAAACCATGGGCGCTGCTAACATTAAAAACATAATATAATGGCGCTGAGGACTCCTTCAGCCCGGAAATGTTGTTTCCCGCAGCTGAATAACAAAGAGTCAAACCGCCGGGAACCCCCTGAGGAAACTGGATTGGTATTGAAGCCAGGTAATTTGATGCAACGGTTTTTGCCCGGTTTACGTCAACGGTTTTTCCAAACCCGTTGCTGAACAATATCAGAGTAAACAAGAGAGACAGGAAGATTTTTTTCATAAGATTCAGTGTTTGTAAAAGTCAATATATTTATCTGCATATTACATCCATAAAAGAACATTGATTTTCCCTGACTGAAAATGTGCCCTTCATTTCGTAAATAACATCGTCAACAGCATAATAGTCATAATCGCCCGGTGGAAGATTTAAAGTATACGTTCCATCCTGACCGCAATCTGGCTGGGATTTGAAATAGAAATCCAACTGACCGACTCTTGATTTCTTTACTCCGGCTTCGTCATAATAATAAACGTAAATATCTATTTGATCAATCCGTTTATCTGAAGAATAAAAGCAAATTTTTCCCGGTTCAGACTTTTTCTGTGTTACAGCATTATTGGAATTAGTCTGAGCCGGCTGATTATTAAATACATCTTTCGATCCATTCTGATATTTTATCATTAAAACGTCCTTTTTAATGGCCGTATAAGACGGTCCGTCTAAATTACCCCACTTTTTATATTTTATATTGTCATCGAAAACCTCAATAACTTTAGCCTGGACTTCGTCTCCGTTTTTATAAACCAGGATATCCTGAGATCGTAAATTGTTAATTAAACAACTAAGGCTAATTAAGAGAAATAAGAATTTTGTTTTCATATGATCGGGATTTAAAGTTTTCAGATAAAAATATAAGCTGGGAATTTACTACTCACATTCACGGGTAAAAGAGTCACAACCACATGTATGACAAAAAGAGAACCCTGTAAATGGCTCCCCCGTCCCTTACTTTAATGACCACTTGGGGGTTTTCAAAAAGCCGCTGCCTGAAATCCGGGTCTTTCATCGCTTTTTCGATGAGCAGCTGTTCGAATTGTTGTCTCTTTTTCATGGTTTTGAGGATTATTTATCTGGTTTGAAGCAGATACTTTCTTGTTTACAGGATAAATATACCTTCAGTTAGTCAGATGTAAAAACGAAGCAAGTAAGGATTTAACAATAGAGGTAAAGAATTGTAAAAAAGCTTAGGTTAGACCGGTTTCTGCCGGTTTTTTATTTTTTCTTACTCCTATTGTAAGATTCTTACTACCTTTTCTTGTTTAAGGATAGTGGTGACTTTATTTTTATATTTAATAAAAAGATAAACGATCATTTAACTAAAATGTGAATTATTATGAAAAGACCAGGAATTTTACTGTTGATGACGGTACTCATGATATCATCCGTCAACCTGGCTGCCCAGAAATTAACCTCCGGCAGCCTGAATGAATTAAAAGGTGAAAAAACGCTGAATGTTATGTTTGATTATTCAAACATAACCATTGGCAATGCGGCAAACCCCTTAGCGACAAGCAATGGTATCCCCGAAAAAGATTACGTAGGAAAAAAGACTTCAGACCTCAATGCCAAAAAACCAGGGGACGGCGACCGCTGGGCCAAGGCCTGGCAGGATGACCGTACCAATCTTTTTCAGCCAGCTTTACTGCAGGCGCTCAATGAGAAACTTGAAAAACAAGGAGTAGTCGCAAAAGAGAATGTTTCCGATGCCAGGTATACGCTGTTAATGAAAACTGTTTTTGTTAATCCTGGTTTCAATATCGGGATTTCAAAAAATGAAGCTCACATCAACCTTGTTATCGATATAGTAGAAACGGCAGATCATTCAAAGGTAGCTGCTTCGGTTGAAATGAAGAATGTATTTAAAAAGGCCCAGGTGACTTATGGCGACATGACTTTCGATTTTGCAGTTGGTCAACGCCTTCAGGCATGCTATGAGCAAGCCGGCATATCCTTCGGGAAATTCCTTTCAAAAGGGATATCCAAATAAGGTTTTTGAACTGGAACCTTCTGGTTCAGATTATGGATTAACAGCATTATCAGCTGCAGAGATTTTTTATCTTCGATTCACCGGCTGACGGCCCAAACACGACGATTTTATACTTTATTAGCCTCAATAATTCAATTAGTATTAACAAAAATCTATCGCTATGAAAACAAAAATTCTTTTTGGGGTACTTTTATTATGTGTCATTTCGCTCATTAATTGTTCAAAAAGTAGTGATTCTACGCCATCTACGCCATCTACTGTAGATTATGCAAATTTGGCATCGGGCACATATAGTGGTACTGATTATTCTGTTGATACAACACAAACAACGACAGTTATTACAGAACAATCTTCAAGTACAGTTAATGTAACGATTAATACAAAAATTCCAGTTGTATTTACAGGTGTAAAAGCAGAAGATGGTGGAAATGGGAAAGTTTTGTTGACGTCTACTAATGGTATAGAGTTAAGCGGAACCGTTGATGGGAAACATTTAACCTTTACCTGGAGTCTTGTTTGGAAATTTGTTGGAACTAAACCCTGATAGGGATAAACAATATGGAAATATCCCTCAATAAAGTTTTGTGAATTTATTTTCATATATGTAGGTCCATCAAGGTTTTCGACAAAATTACACACGTTGCCTAATCGAGTAGGCTGCCTCGTCGGCGATGCTGATCCGGGGCGCCTCTTATACCACATATTTGCGACAAAAAGTCGCTGGATATTACTGATTTATGTTCTTTGAATGACTCGACCCCAACATGTATTAATTGCCGAAGCCATCAGCAGAGCAATGGGTTTTCTGGTATCTTCCAGGGATGCGCAGGGGCTGTGGTCCGACTTCCTCCTTCCTGTGGGAGAGAGCAGCGGATGGGTCACAGGGTTTGTAGGTTCAGTTCTTGCCGGGTCCGGTGATGACCATGTCATCAGGGAAACGAAGAAGGCCTGGAATGTGTTTTCAACTCAAAATCTGTTCACCTCTCACGGGGGCTGGGGGTATAACTTGCGTACTCCCGAGGATGCAGACAGCACCGCCTGGGGCATCAGGTTTGCACTCAGCCTCGGCCTGGAGGGGAGGCTAAGGACAAAGTTAGCGGAGGAGTTCCTTCTGAAACATCAGACAGCAGATGGCGGGATCACGACTTATATCCTTGAAAAGGAGCTGAGAAAACTGATTGGCGCCACGCCGGAAGAGAACTTTTCCGGTTGGACGAGCTCCCACATCTGTGTGACCGCCGCTGCTGCCGGAATTCCACGGTTCAGCAGGATACTGTTGCCATACCTCCTGGAACATCAGCTTCCCGCAGGGAACTGGAATGCCTACTGGTGGAGCGACCCCGCCTATGCCACAGCACTTGCGACAGAGGCCATTGTTGCCAAAGGAGGGGCAGAACACCGCCATGCGATTAAGAAGACGTTTTCCTGGGCGATGCAGATTTTCGGCAAGGAACCTTTTGTTGCCAATGACGTTTTTAGTGAGGGGTCTCCCTTTGCTACAGCCCTGGCGTTAAAGACGTTGCTCCTCGCCGGGAAAATTGATGAGATCCGTGAAAAATCCAGGGCGGTTGCCCGTTGGCTCATCAGCCGGCAGAGGGAGGACGGGTCGTGGCAACCTTCTGCCTTATTGCAGGTTCCTCCGCCATTCATGAAAATACCGGTCAATCCGGATAGCTGGCCAAAGGGTAAAGGAGCTGCCTGGGGCAACGTGGTTACCGATCACAGGTCGTTGTTTACCACGGCAACCGTGCTCGATTCGCTGGTGTGCTATCAGAAGACCTACCCCGGAACAATAACACCGGAAGCCCTATGAAACAATCGACCTCCGCAGAAAGGTATGCCGAACTCTATGCCATTCAGGATAAGGCGCTTAGCTCGCTTTCGGATCATTTCGGACCATTCTGTTTAACAGGAGGAGCTGCCCTCTCAAGGTACTATCTGAACCATCGCTTCACTTTGGATATTGATCTTTCGGTAAATCTTCTACCCTGCTTTCTGAGAAAAGCCGCTCCCGTAGTTGACCGGCTGAAAACTCAATTCCATGTTACTGATGACAACGCGGATGTTTACCCGCGATATTTCCACCTGTGGATACAGGGCAGGGATAAGCTCAAGATCAGCCTGTCAAACGACATTTCCGAACAATTGGGTTTGCGGATTATGGCAGGGCGGGTTCCGGTGGATAATATGAAGAACATGCTGGTTAAAAAACTCAAAACAATACTGGAGCGTGATGACCCTAAGGATCTGTTCGATATCGTAAGCATTGCATCGGCATTCAGCTTTCATTGGGGTGACATACTGAAGCATGCGCAAAAGAAGGCCATCATGGCTCAGGTGAACCTCTTATTGCAATTCAGCCGGATTGCTTTCAGTTTTAACAGTATCTGGCGTGGACGGGAACCAACAGATCTGTTCATCCTTCTGGGAGCTCCTTCACCCATAGGTTTCAACAAGGTCTATCTGACTGCTAATATCGAGCGGAACGGCAGTAATTTTGAAAAACCTTCTTCAAAACTGGATTCACTGTCAGGGGAGCTGCGACAGACTGCCTATAGACTTAAAGCGCTTTCACGGCAGTACGACCTCGCTAATGAGCCAGCGATCCATAGCATTCCATCCACCTTCAATCTTACCTTGGGAGGGGCCTCAATACGTATCGTCCTGGCTGAGATTTCTGTCAGGGAAAAAGCTCTGAAACAGTTTAGCAAAGTTCCTGCCGAATTATTCAGGGGTTTGGAATGGATGCACTGTCCTGCTGCGGCAGAAGAGCTGGAAGCGAAGTTCAAAATGATCAGGAATGATCTTTTCCTGGCCGGAGAGAATTCACTTGGCATTGGAAAAACACCCATTGTTGAGGCGAGGCCGGGGCTATGGGTTCAATCCAGGTAAGACTGGTCAACGATTCTCAAAATCCCTCACGCATCATGGTTCCGAAATAGCCTTTGCATTCAATCGGAGAGTTCTCCTTATATACAATTTTCAGGTGGTTGAGGCCCCTGAGGTAATTTGCCGGATAAGGAAATTCACACTTTGTTTTTCCGCAGAAACTGAGGAGGGCCTCCCGTTTTTCACGCGTCAATAATTTGTCTGATTCAAGGAAATTCATTGCTGCCTCCCACTTCGGATTAAACCGGGGCTGGCCGAGATTCTTAAACATCATCTCCAATGCCAGGTAAGGAAGGATTTCCTTTCCTATATTGATATTGCAGGCGAAGGAATCGAACAGGCCGGAATAGCGATCGATCATGAACCTGGCTTTCTGAAAATCACCCGGCCAACCAATATCCCGGAGGTATGATTCCAGGCGGCCGGCTTTTATTTGTGTAAGCACCAGCCGAACTGCCTCCTTATGCCTGGGGATCATGAGACCGGTCTGGTATAAACCGGCATGTTCGGGAAGTGCAAGGACTGACATTCCCAGGTTTGCCAATAATTCGTCGGGGAAAGAAATGTCAAAAAGGATATGGTATATTTCATCCAGTACCCGGATTGTTGATTCAACCTGGGCTTTTCGGCCTGCTTTACCTTCAGCAATAATCCCGAAAAATATATTCGGGCATCGATTATACGATATCCCGTCATAGTCAAACTCAAGCCAGATCGACCTTAATGAACCGTCTAACAGGTTTCCCTGTGTATTCCATGCTATAAAAAGGTTCCTTATTCTTTGCCAAATGGAATCAGCAAGTAAACTTTCATGCAGATCCGATAACTGATTTTTTCCGGCAAATATCTTTGCTCCTTCAGTGCCTTTCTCGATTAAAAACGAAAAATCGCATGCAGCCGCGGGCTCACCCAGCCGGCTTTCAAAGCCAAAATCCCGGGTCTGGTTAAAAGGAAAAAGGGAACATAGTACTTTTAATGCGTCCATACAACCAACCCCCATCAACGCGGGATGAAGGGGGTTGGAAATGATATCAATATGATCGGCGAAGGAAAGTTTCACAAGGATCTCTATCTGCCAGAACAGCGCTCACCGGGAGGCCCAAGCCGGGGCTATGAGGGAGGACCACCACCTCCACCGCCCCATGGCGCCGCCCCCCCGGCGACTGAGGCCAGTTCTGCTTCAGTGAGTTCGTCTTCGCCGGCCCCGCTTTGTACAGGCGGAAGGATAAGGTATACATTGTTCTGATCTTCCTGAAGAACGGTGATATTAAAGGATGCGGGAAGTGTTATCCCTGTCTCCTGTTCGAATGCGGTTTTAGGGTCTTCAAGCAAATGCTTACGAAATGAATCATCTTTCATTGCTTTTTCGATGATCTGCTGTTCCAGTTTGATTCTTAAATTTGACATAATGACCAATGATTTTATCTGTTTTATGCAATTCCTGCCATCTGATTCCGGCTTTGATATGATATTACCTGCATGTCAAAAGTAAGCACTAATGAAGTTATATCCAATCCCTACGAGTAAGGATTTAAAAAAAGGAGTAAAAAATTGTAAAAAAGTCGTGATCAGGCCAGTGCCGTGAATAGGTATTTTTAAAAACACAACTATATTTGTTTTCTTTTATTGATCCCTCTTCGATATGATTGGCCGGCAGATTTTCAGAAAAACATCGCTGAATAAGATGATGACCCCGGAGGACCTGGATGAATTATTGCAGGTCAACTCGTCCAGGACATGGCTGTTGTTTGCAGGTATAGGAGTTGTGCTTGCAGGGATGCTTGCCTGGGGATTCCTTGGATCGGTTACTCAGCATGTCAAAGGATTTGGGATCATCAAGACCCGGGAGCTGCCAAGGGAGGTAGTCTCGGTTTGTTCGGGGCAGGTTGATTCGATTTTCTGTGAGACCGGCGATGAGGTTGCCAAGGGGCAGAAATTATTACAGATTTTCGAACTGCACGAAAAAGCCTGTGTTACTATTTTCGCATCCTACCCTGGTGAAATCACCGGCCTGAATGTGAAGGAAGGCTCTTATGTGGAAACAGGCACTCCTGTGCTTGAGATGATGCGAAGTGAAAGCCGGTCTGAAACTCCTCCCGAGGTGATCTTCTTTGTTGAGGAACAGCAGGTTTCAAAGCTGAAAAAGGGGATGGTGACCAGCCTGGAAATTGATAAGGGGGGAGTGCCTCCTGAATTTTTAACTGCGGTGATCGATTTTATTGCTGATTACCCGGTCTCGAAAAATTCAATCCAAAGATATTTTCCTGATAAGGAAATAACGAAGCAACTCAGTGACAGGGATTTTCATGAAGTCAGAGCAAGCCTGATTGTTGATGCAGCCAGGAAAACGGCCCGGGCAAAAGAGGCGCTCCATACATTAAACGGCTTATCATGCCGCACGGTTACAACAGTGGCACGCCGAAGCCCCGTTGCTTATCTTTTAAACTGATCCGGCCAGCCATACACTCATATATGAGCTTTAACCCAATTCAAACCCTTCATTCATTTTACTGCCGGATTGCGGGTATAAGGCGTGTTATAACTCCTACTGTCCTTCAGATGGAGGCCCTCGAATGCGGGGCAGCCTCTCTGGGGATCGTACTGGCCTATTATGGGAAAAATGTTCCCCTCGAAAAGCTGAGGGTCGACTGCGGGGTTTCCCGCAACGGCAGCTCCGCCAGTAATATTTCCAGAGCCGCCCGGAACTATGGGCTGGAAGTAAAGGCGTATAAAAAGGAACCGGATCAGCTGAAAAACCTAACTCTCCCGATGATAGTATTCTGGAATTTTTACCATTTCCTGGTCGTTGAAGGGTTTGGGAATAACAAAGTTTACCTGAACGACCCGGCTTCTGGTCTGCGTACGGTAGACTATAAAACCTTTGATGAATCCTTTACAGGAGTGGTATTGACTTTTAAACCCGGTCCCGGATTTCAGAAAGGAGGAGTGAAAACGAAGTTTCTGCCCTTGCTGCTGAACTGGTTAAAAGGGTATGGAAACAGCCTGTTGTTTCTGTTCCTTGTAGGACTTGCCATTATTATCCCCGGACTGGCAATCCCGGTATTCTCAAAAATATTTATCGACCAGATCCTAATCCGGCATTCAGAATCCTGGGTCGTTCCCCTGCTGACAGGCATCGCCATTACTACCATACTTCGTGCTCTGTTATCATGGTTGCAGCAGCATAGCCTCGTACGATTGGAAATGAGTCTTTCACTTAAGAATTCCTCGAAATTCCTTTGGCATGTACTCCATCTCCCCATGTCGTTTCATACCCAGCGGCCGGCCGGTGATATTACCATGAGGGTAAATATCAACGATCAGATTGCCATGCTGCTTTCGGGGCAACTCGGCAATACTTTCCTTAATTTATTCATGATCGCTTTCTATGCAGCCCTGATGTGTTATTACAGCCTTCCGCTGGCAATGGCTGCAATTGCCATCTCACTGGTAAACCTTCTGGCGCTGAGATATATTTCAAGGAAACGGGTTGATTCAAATCAAAAACTCCTGCAGGATAACGGCCGTTTATTCGGACTTTCTTCTTCAGGTTTGCAGATGATAGAGTCCTTAAAAGCGACAGCTTCCGAATCGGAATTTTTCTCCCGATGGGCCGGATACCAGGCAAAATTGCTGAACATCCAGCAGAAACTTGGAGTGCTTACACAGACCCTTCAGGTAATCCCTGTATTTCTTACTACCCTGAGCACCCTGGTAATACTTTTTCTCGGGTCACGATATATTATCGATGGCATGATGACCGTGGGTACTTTTGTCGCCTTCCAGTCGCTGATGGCAAGTTTTAATCAGCCTATCGTAGCCCTGGTTAACCTTGGAAGCGCACTGCAGGATGTGCAGGGAGGGCTGAAACGGATAGAGGATGTTTATAATTATCCTGCAGGACGGCCGGATGCTGATGCAACTGAATCTCAAAAAGCCGGGAAAGTTTTAAAACTGCAGGGATCGGTTGAACTGAAGGATATCACGTTTGGTTACAGTCCGCTGGATTCGCCCCTGATCACTGGTTTTTCTCTGCACCTGAACCCGGGATCCAGGATCGCTGTCGTCGGCAGGACCGGCTGCGGAAAGTCGACCATTGCCAACCTGGTCAGCGGATTGTATGATCCCTGGAATGGAGAGCTATTGTTTGATGGCAAACCCAGGGAGAGTTTTTCGCATACTACCCTGAATAATTCCATTGCCATGGTCGATCAGAACCTCTTTCTGTTTGAAGGAACGGTGAAGGAGAATATCACTTTCTGGGATCAGACTATTGCCGACAAAGATGTCATCCAGGCGGCTAAAGACGCCTGCATTCATGAGGACATTGCTGCCCGGCCCGGGGCATATGAAAGTATGGTAGCAGAGAACGGGAAAAATTTAAGCGGGGGTCAGAGGCAGAGGATTGAAATTGCAAGGGCACTGGCCACCAAACCCTCTGTACTGATACTGGATGAGGCCACCAGCGCTCTGGATGCAAAGACAGAGCAGATGATCGATATCAATATTCGTAAAAAAGGATGCACCTGCCTGATAATCGCCCACCGACTGAGCACAATCCGTGACTGTGACGAAATCATCGTGATGGACAGGGGGAGGATAGCTCAAAGGGGAACTCATCAGGAACTGATAAGCCAGAAGGGATTATATAACGAACTGATCAAAGAATAAGGATAGCTGCCATGCCGCAAGAACTGTTTTCTGAAACAATTCGCAACAGGGGCCTGTCTGTAAAAACCGGGGGGAACCAGTCTTTCCTGTTGAATCAGCCTGAATATGCCTGGTATATTGCGCAGGGTTATACAGATGTTTTTTCGGTCAGGCTCGACCATGAGCAGCCCAGTGGTTCAAGGAATTATTTTTTCTCGGCCGGTCAGGGAGAACTCCTTTTTGGCATCAGCAGCAAGCTGTCGGGCGATGAACGCGGGTTGATTGCCGTTCCCTCTCCGGATGCAGAAATCTTTATGATCAGTATGGACCAGATCAAAGAAATGTGGAGCCGGACTGAGTTTACTCCCATTTTTACCAGGATACTCGAATTCTGGATTACCCATCTTTCCCTGGCTATTTCCAAAGATATCAACCCGCGTACCGATCTGCTGCTTGAAGCCCCCGTTCAAGCCAGCGTGGATGCCCATATGAAGATCCGTTCAAGAAAAGGAATTGTGTGGACGGAATTCCTTTCGGGAAATGCCTTATTCCTGGGGATGAAGGAAATCATGGAACCAGGGGAACACATGAAATTCCCGGTTTCTCAGGATTCCTGGCTGCAGACCATGGAAACTTCCGACATTAGGTCATTTCAAACATCCGAGGTTTCCCTGCAGGGAGAGTTCTGGAATTACCTTGATAATTTCTATGAAGTGATCTTCTTCTGTGAATTTTTCATCACCCGCCTGACTTCTGTTGACGACTTCAACCGTTTGAACGAGAAAGCTGTTTATAATTCAAGGATACGTTACTCGGCTCTCCTTAACATTGCCTCGGTTATCAATGAGAACCTGAGAAAATCATTTATCGATACCGGTCAGGATGCATTGCTCACCGCATGCCGTTTTATTGCGGATTACTCCGGGATTACCATCGCCACACCCAAACGACCCAGAATTGATGAAGCACCTCCGCTAAGTCTGAACGACATCCTGCGTTCTTCGAGGTTCAGGGCCAGAAAAGTTAAGCTGACAGGCAAGTGGTGGGAAGAGGACCACGGCCCCTTGCTGGCCTGGACAACAGATGAAAATTTTCCTGTGGCCCTGATCCCGAAATCGCCGGGGAAATATGAATATATCAGTCCGGGTGAAAATACAAGACAGCCTTTAACTTCAAAAATAGCCCTGCAGCTGGCCGTGGAAGCCCGGCAGTTTTATCGTCCTTTTCCCGATCAGCCCATTGGGGGCTTCCACCTGATCAGATTTGGGCTGAAGAGCTGTACTACGGATATTCTTCTCGTGATCATGATGGGCTTAACAGGAGGCCTGCTGACTTTAATGGTCCCTGTGCTGACAGGAAGCATTTTTGATGTCGTGATCCCCCAATCGGATTACCGGCAGTTGTATGTCTATTCAATGGTCATCTTTTGCAGCATTATCGCCATTGTGTTCTTTCAGATGGTACGAAGTTTTGCTATGATCAGGATAGAAACAAAGCTCGATTTTTCACTTCAATCGGCAATATGGGACCGCCTGCTTAATTTACCCGTTTCATTTTTCAGGAAATACCAGGCCGGCGAGCTTGCTGCCAAGGCAAACAGCATCATGCTGCTGCGTAAAACACTTTCCGATACCGTGATTTACAGTGTGCTTGGCGCAGTTTTTATGGTGTTTAACTTTTTTCTTCTGTTTTTCTATGACCTTGCTCTTTCGCTGTATATCTTTCTTTTTCTGGCCTTATCCCTTCTCTTTATTTTTTATTTCGGAAAGCAGATTCAAAAGCGTCAGCAAATTATCATTCAGCTTCAGAACCGGATTTTCGGGATGCTGATCCAGTTTTTATCAAGTATCTCCAAGATCAGGATAGCCGGGGCCGAAGTTCATGCCTTCTCGCAATGGGCCTGGAAATTCTCCCTGAATAAAAGGCAGACCTATGAAGTAAGAAAGCTTTTTCTGATAGTCACCCTGCTTTCGACGGTGCTGCCTCCTGTAATTACACTGTTTGTTTTTGCCGTTATTGCCGGGCAACTGCCAAATACCCTTTCAACCGGTCAGTTTATGGCATTTTATACTGCATTGACTATGACCATTGTATCCTTCCTACAGCTTGGCATGGCAGTCATCTCATTTTTTATGGCTATTCCTATGCTCGAAAGTATCCGGCCGATTTTGGAAGCTTTGCCCGAGAATATTGCTCTAAAGGAAGATATCAGAGATCTTTCAGGCGAAATTGAGGTGGCCAATGTCAGCTTCAGATACCTGCCCGATGGCCCCTTCGTACTTCAGGATGTTTCTTTACAGATCCGGCCCGGAGAATTTGTAGCTATTGTCGGTGCTTCAGGTTCAGGGAAATCAACCTTGCTGAGACTGTTGCTTGGTTTTGAATCGCCCGAAAGCGGCTCGGTATATTATGACCACCAGGATATTTCAGCATTTGATCCTGCTTCAATAAGGAGGCAGGCAGGAACAGTGCTTCAGCAGTCACAGCTTTCGGTGGGGACCATACTCTCAAACATCGCCGGCATGAGCAACGCAACGTTTGAAGACGCATGGGAAGCTGCCCGGAATGTGGGGCTTGATGAAGACATCAAACAAATGCCCATGGGGATGAATACCATCATTACAGGAGGACTCAGTACTATTTCGGGTGGCCAGCGCCAGCGCATCATGATCGCCCGGGCTATAGTGAACAAGCCCCGCATCCTTTTCTTCGATGAAGCAACCAGCGCACTCGATAACAGGACCCAGCATATCGTCAGTAAAAGCCTTGAAACGCTCCAGGCTACAAGGATCGTCATCGCTCATCGCCTTACCACGGTTCAGAATGCCGACCGGATTTACCTGATGGACCACGGAAGGATAGAAGAATCGGGAACCTATGAGGACCTGCTCAGGAAAAGCGGAAAATTCGCCGAACTGGTGAAACGGCAGATAGTGTAATAATTTTCCAACTGTACGGGAAACCTTTCCAAATAGTCTGACCCTGCAAGAGTCCTTATAGCATTATTTCAGCGCACCGGATTTGGATTTAAACATTGACCAGGTCATAATTGTTGATTCCTTCCGGGATATTACGAAGCCTGGTCCCGGATTTCTCATATTCATTCTGTTGGTGGCTTTTCGCTGGAACTACCACGTATATGGTCTGAGGTTCCTCTTCCAGTAATTTTATTTTTAAGGACAGGGGAATGTATACACCTGTCTCAAGTTCAATGGCCAGCCTGGGATTATTATGGAGTAACCTTCTGAAAGTATCGTCCTTCAGCGCTTTTCCAACAAGCTTTCTTTCGATTTGTTTTTTTAACCTGGACTTTTCCAAGTGTATATTCGCATGGCCGCTGAGAAAATCCAATTTGCTTTTTATGAATCGGAATACCATGGGTTCAAGTTTTCAGCCGATCCTAGCCCTAGTTGGTTTGCTGTTCGCAAGAATCACTGCCCGAGATCTTTGAGGTACTTGAGCCTGTTGTAACTTCGCCGGCATAGGAAATTTTCAGGCTGCCGTTTTTTGTTGTCCCGGTAGCAGATATGGTCACATTGGTGCCCGAAAGCACGGATATCGATATAGTCCACGGCAGTGTGGGATTTGAAACAGTCACCGTTCCTGCATTAGTTTCATAGCTTAGCGATGAAATGGTCCCGTCACCTGTTTGCGCAGCGGTGTAAACCACTGTCATGGCAACAGCTGGCTGACTGGGTGCCGCATACAGGCTGCATGTGATCTCTTTGACTTTCTTGCATCCGCTTAAACCTATTCCAAGGAGGAGCAAAATAATCATTGATACGTTAACGATTTTTTTCATGGAGGTTGTTTTATAAATGAACATTATTTTTATAAACCCGAATATTATTTTCTGGTTTGCAGGATAAAATTATTGCCTTCATTAACTTTAATCAACAAAAGCAGGTAAGATTCTATAAAAAGGAGTAAGAAATTGTAAAAAGCCAGGAATTACAGAGGCATTATTTAATGCGGGAATTCTTATTTCTTTGAATTGAATTACGGAAATAAAATGGAGTAATCCCGATCTGCCTTTTAAAGATTGCGTGAAAGGTAACTTTCGTACTGAATCCTGCCATAGCTCCTATGCCTTCAATCGAGAGATGGTCATATTTTGAATCTGCCAGAAGCCTTCTTGCTTCTTTGATCCTCAGTTCATTGATAAACCCGTTAAAATTCAGGTTGAAATTATCATTGATCATTTGCGAGAGGTAGGAGCGATTGGTATTGATCTTTCTGCAGACATCATCGACGGTGAGACCCGCTTCAAGGTATAGCTTTTCATTTTCCATCAAGCGGTTAAACTTAACCAGCAGGCCCAGTGTTGTATTTTCAATTTCATTGTCAGGGGGAAGGTCAACAGCATGATCACGATGGCGGCTCATGTTTCTCGTGTCTTCAATGTGTTTTTCAGCGTTTACGATCTCCTGGTTTTTTCTTACGATCTGCCTGAATGCCCTGCTCTTTTGACGGTATAAAGTGAAAATGGCGATTCCCAGGATAGATAGTAATATGGCAATACCAATCAGAAACTTGATCATTGATATTTGAAAACCATTGGTTTTCTGCAATAAAAGATTCTCCTGCTCTTTCTTTTCTGTTTGAAAGCGGGTCTGCATTTCAAGAATGACTTTTGTTTTATTCTCACTGAAGAGGCTGTCACCAGCAACCCGGTAAGAGGAAAAATATTCCTTTGCCCTTGCCTTATCGCCCGTAAGTATGCTTATTTCGGTAAGATAGCGGCTGCATTTCTGTATCAGTTCCAGTGAATTTTCCTGGCTGGCATAGTCGAACGCCTGCCTGAACATTGCGTGTGCTTCAGCCAGCTTTCCTTTCCTGAACATGATCTCGCCAAGGCTTAGGTTCAGGTTGGCAATCTCCGATCCTGATCCTATACTGCCGGCGAGGGATAGGGCTTGCGCATAGTATTCCATGGCCCTGGCTTCGTTTGTCATCAGACCGGCATACAAATCTCCCAGCGAGTGAAGTGAAATTACCATCCCGTATTTGTTGCCCATTTCCGTTTTAAGCTCAAGCGATTTCTTATAATAAAATAAAGCTGTATCGGCTTGCTTCAGGTCCACACTGAGGTCTCCCATGGCGGTATAATTGGTGGCCAGGTACTTTTTGTTTTTCCTTTTCAGGTTTATGGAGATGGCTTTCTCTAAAAAATAGCGGGTCATTTTATTATTATCCCAGTCAAAATACACCAGGCCCAGGTTGTTATAGGTAGCAGCAAGGCCGTCCGAATCGGCAAGTTCTTCCTTCAGCCTGGCCGACTCGAGTAAGTACTTGGTGGCTTTTTCATAGTAGGATATCAGTATATAAGTGGAAGCCATATTGTTGTATATTTTAGCCATCTGGGGTTTGTCATTTACTGACTCCAGGATCTCTCTTGCCTTTTCATAATAATCCAGGGCATCGGAGGATTTACCCATGTAATAACTTGTGGTGCCCAGATCAGTATAGATCTTCCCGGCATAAAGTGGATCGTTCAGGGAACGGGCAAGGCCGAGAGCGTTATTGTAAAAGAACAGGGAGCTGTCGTATTCCCCAAGATTCTGGTAAACGCCTGCAAGGCTACGCTGGATGATCATACCGGAAAATGTACTTCTGTAATCAGGCTTTTTACTGTACTGCAGAAGCTTTTCTTTTGCTTTCCGGTTATTTCCCTGTTTGACATACGTAAGACTGAGGTTATTGAAGACTTCTGCCTCAAGGTCCCTGAGCTGCCGGCTGGACGGATCTTTCTTAAGGTACAGGTTGCAATCGCTGAACGCCTGAATGAAAATCTTTTCGGCCATATCGGTATTGCTTTGGTTCAGGAAAGCCAGCCCGGTTTTATTCAAGGCTTTGATCATGCCGGCAGGGTTTCCGGTCACTCTGAAAAGATCAAGTGATCTCTGAGCAAAAACCAGAGCGCTGTCGGGTTTGGATGCATCAAGATAGGCGCCCGAAAGTAAGAAACAAGCCTCGGCCGATTTCTTCCGGTCCTTCAACTCAATGGCAAGTTCGTTGGCCATTTTCGCATAAAAGATGATCTTACCAGGTTGCATGCCGGTTCCGGATGCCGCCTGTAAAAGCAGGTCCAGCTTTTGTTCGCCTTTAAGGGCGCTGAGCCTAATATCAATTGAGCTGACAGATTCCCTGGAAGATACTGTGAACGTGCATAGTGCAAGAATAAAGGCAAATGATACAGTCTTCATTTATTAGTATAAGGTTAGTTTATTCCTGTAATATGTGTCGGCGGCTTGATCAGTTTTTTATACGGCAGAAAATCAGCCCCTGCAGTCCTGGTATAGATCCGGTTTATGATATCGATCAGCAAGGTGTTTCCAAAACACAGTATCAGGTACTTACGGATAGTGTATTGCTCCTTGTTGAATATGCCTGGCGAGAAGAGGGGTAAGATAAAAAGCCAGGTTGATATGATAAAAGTAGTTGAAACACCGTACACCGAGATAAACAAAGTCTTGTTGACAGGAATGCTTCCAAGGCCGAAAGGAAGGAAAATCCTGAGGAAAAGGAAAACGAAAATCCCGAAACTGAAGGAGATCAGGAATCGGGCAAGGGCAGAGGAAGTGAACATGAACGGCTGGTTCAGCCATGAGGCAAAAAGACCGATCAGGCCCGTAGATCTTCGTGGAATCTGCCTTTTGTTTTGGTCCGTAATCATATTTACCTGAAGACTGGCTCTCGTATTCTTCATGTCAATCAGCAAAAAATAACCCCATAGGATTATATCTGGCCTGTATGCGACTCTAAATTTACTAAAAATATCCATACATATATGAAATCTGGCTATACTTTTTTTTATCCATACGGATTTTCCTTGTTTTTCAATAATTCATCCTGTATCTATCCTATATCTATCCTATAAGAATATTTTTCTTATCTTTGGACAACCTTTTGACTTCTTACCATGTCATCCACATAAAACATTAACCATGGCATTTTCAAAAACCAATTTACTGACCAAAACATACAGGGGAAAGGTCGGCAACCAGTTTGTGTTAAAGAATTACTCAGGGAAATCGGTCATGTCTAAGATCCCGGTCTTCACCAAGCCCTGGTCCGAAAAACAGAATGAACACAGGCTCAAATTCAGGCTGGCCTGTAAAAAAGCCAAAACCCTTGCCGCAAGACCGGAAATCAGGGAATTATACTCTGAAAGGATAAGAGCCGACCAGTCAATTTACAACCTGGTACTCAGGGATGTGATGAAGGGTGTGTTCATGTAAAATCAATGCCGCCAACAATCTCCTGTTCAGGATAAATCTTTTTTCGAGGTGTTTATCTTCTCATCCTTCAAGTTTCAGCGCCTCAAAAAAAGATTTATCCTGCAATCGTGATATTATCCCATAACCGTCCTTCCTTTTGGTATAATGTTTGTGCTTTAGAGGCGTTTGTATTATATTGGTCAAAATTTCACGTATGAACCTGAGAGTTTTTGCGAGTGCTATCGTACTTGTTGCCGGCTTGCTTCCGGTGTTAGTTTTCAGCCAGAATAAACCCAGGCCGGCTTCGGCTGCCGTATCCCGGGATAAGGAATGGAAACAGGTTGATTCCCTGTCGGATACAGGACTTCCCAAATCGGCCCTTGAGATTGTTGACAGGATATATAAGGATGCAAGGTCCAAAAACGATAATCCTGAATGGATCAAAGCGGTCATTTACAGGATCAAGCTTTACAGTATGTTCAGGGAAGACTTCATGATGGGGACCATCCATGACCTGGACCGGGAGATAAGCACTTCAAAAGAGCCTGTGAAACAGATCCTTCAATCCATTCAGGCTGAGGTATATCTTAAGTATTACCAGAACAACCTTTACCGTTTCAGGGGAAGGTCTTCGCTTGGCAGGGTTATCCCCGACAGCATACAGACATGGGACCTGGATGCCATAACCCATGCCATTTTTTCGACCTACCTGGCTTCGATAGGGAACGAAGCCCTGCTGAAATCCACACCCATCGGTAGTTTCAGGGCCATCATCGAGATCCCGGGATCCGAAGGGGGCATTCGCCCGTATGGAAGACGGACGGCGAATAATACCGCTGGTCCATCCACGGTCGTAACAAAAGAAACTGGAAAAGCCATGCAGCTAAGGCCAACTCTGTATGATTTCCTTGCAAACCGCGCCTTGGAATTTTTCACTTCTTCCAAAGGAAATAAAACCTCCAATGCCAAAGGGTTCCTGATCGATAATGCTTCATATTTCTCCCTCCCGGCGGCATTTGCCGTTATCGGGCTTCCGGAAGGCGATGGCATATCTCCTGCACCTGAAGCTCTGAGGATCTATCAGAAACTGGCTGCATTTCACCTGGGCGACAAGGATCCTGCAGCTTTGATCGATGCTGAGCTTGCCCGCCTGGATTATGTGCGGCGTGAGGCAGCCCTCGAAAACCGGGATTCGCTCTGGATGGAAACCATGAAAAAGTTCGAAACATTGTATATTGATTCGCCTTCAGGTACGGGCATTTCCTTTGCCATGGCTCAGTTTTACCAGCAGGAACCCGGTTCGGGGTACAATGATCTGCAGGGCAAAAGAATGGTAAAAGCTCTCGCAGTTTGTGAACAGGCAGTGAAACGCTTCCCTGATTCCGACGGGGCAAAGAACTGCAGCCTGCTGGCAGCGAGCATACGGAACCCTGAATTCCTTGTACAGTGTGAAGATGAGCTGATGCCCGGGAAACCTTCCCTGGCCCTGATCAGCTACAGGAACTTGAACCGGGTTTACCTGAAGCTTTTCAAAGCCGACCCTGAGGAATGGAAGTCAAAAAGAGGAACTGTCGGCGAGAAGGAGCTTAAGGAATATCTTGTGAAACAGCAGGTTGTCCGCAGCTGGGATCAGTCCCTTGCGGTATATACCGATTACCTGAAGCACAGCCAGGAAATCAGCCTGGCTGCCGTGAAACCTGGTTTTTACCTCCTGGCTGCTTCCGCGGATTCTTCCTTCACTCCTTCCTCCGCTTTGTTCGCGTTCTGCGGTTTTACATCCACTTCTTTCAATTACACCAGCCATAAAAATGACGACGGCAGCCTTACCGTCTTTATCTTTTCACGTGACGAGGGAAGGGCGGCGAAGGAGATCACCGCCGAAGCCTGGGTCCGTTCATGGAACTCCAGGAACAGGAACTGGGACAGCCGTAAGCTCGCCTCTTATCTTACCGACGCAGACGGGATGGTAAACCTTCCTGCTCCATCTGCCGGGACCCGCTCTTCGGATATCAGCCTGAAAGTCATCTCAGGGGAGGATGTGTTCTTCACCCGCAGTTTTTACCAGTATGCGCCCCAGCCTTACGTTGACCGTCCTGCAAAGCAGACTGACTTTTTTACCGACCGGGGGATTTACCGGCCGGGGCAGACAGTTTGGTTCAAGGGCATACTTACGGAACGCAAAGGGAATGACACCCGCCTTCTCAGCGGGGAGAAAACCAGGGTGGTTTTCAACGATGCCAACGGACGCATGATCGCTGAACAAACGTTTACGACCAGTGATTTCGGATCATTCAACGGTTCCTTTATCGCACCCTCCGGTGTACTTCCAGGGATGATGAGCATTTCGAATGAAACGGGTTCGGTACAGGTTTCGGTTGAGGAGTATAAACGTCCGACTTTCGAGCTGAGCTTCGATGAGATGAAAGAGAACTACCGCCTGAACCAGGCTGTTGCCATAAACGGAAAAGCCATGGCCTATGCCGGGAATGCTGTTCCAGGGGCAACGGTGAAGTACAGGGTCGTGCGCAAAGCCCGTTTCCCGTTCCGGGAACGCTGGTTCATCCCCATGCCGGTTTCGGATGAAGCGGAGATCGCTTCTGGTTCGGTTGCGACAGCTGCTGACGGGAGCTTTGCCTTTTCCTTCCAGGCGCTCGCCGATCCTTCATTCCCCAAAGCTACAAAGCCTGTATTTGATTTTGAGGTCACTGCGGATGTGACCGATGCTTCGGGCGAAACGCGCACGGCAGAACAAACGGTCATGGCCGGGTACCAGAGCCTTGTCCTGGGAAGTAATGCTCCCTCCCTGCTGAATTTGCAAACCGACAGCCTGGTGAAAATATCTGCTTCAAACATTAACGGGAAAGCCACTCCAATAAATGTTTCAGTTGAAGTATTCAGGCTGAAGACTCCTTCGGTTCCTTTCGTTAAAAAGTACTGGGGATATGCCGATACTACCCTGATCAGGGAGGCTGAATACAGGAAATTATACCCTCAGTTTGCTTTTGGTTCAGAGGACGATACGGCTGCCTGGAAGCCTTCCATGACTGTCATGCTTGAAACTGTATACACCGGAAAGGATTCCATGATTAACCTGAAGCGTTATACCAACCAGGCCGGGAAGTCCTTCGTTACCGAGCCAGGAGTTTATATGATGAAGCTTTCGGCTGACGATCCTTTCGGCACAAAGGTTGAGATGAAGAAGTATTTTACAATGTTCGATCCTCTTTCGAAAGGCCTGGCCGGGAACCCTGTAAATTTCTTTGTTCCCCTGAAAACCAAGGCTCAGCCCGGTGAATCGGCAAGGCTTCTTTTGGGCTCGGCCGAAAAAGACCTCAGGGTTTTATACGAGATTCGTTTCCACGACAGCCTGGTTTCAAGAAAATGGCTGGACTTTAGTAATTCTCAAATGCTTCTCGAGATACCCGTTCTTGAAAAATACCGGGGGAATTTCTCGGTGAACTTCCTTTTTGGCAGGAACGGAAGGATATACCAGGATGCTGTCCTTGTGAGTGTGCCTTACCCGGATAAAAAGCTGGACATCCGTTTTGAAACGTTCAGGTCAAAGATCATGCCGGGAGAGAAAGAGGAATGGAAGATCAGGATCATGAAGGATGTACAAAGTACAATGTACAATGTACAAATGGCAAAAGGAAGTCAACCGGCGGGAGGTATACCGGTTGAGGCTGAATTCCTGGCGACGATGTACGATGCATCACTGGATGCTTTCAGGCCGAATACCTGGTCGTTCGCATTCTACCACAGGTTTTTCGGAGCAAGTTTGTGGGACCTTGGTTACGGTTCACAACTGAGTTTGGCTTCGGCTGCAGGGATGCTCGATGAAAGCGCCTACACTGAATCAGTATACCCCCGGCTTAACTGGTTCGGCATGAATTATTTCGGGGGAAGGCAGCCTGTAATGTTCATGAAGAGTTCTGCAGATGCGGTGGCTGTAAATGTAGGGAGTGCAGCCCCTGAAAATTCAGCCAGGAGTACCCAACCGGGAGAAGCCCAACAGATAGAGAAAACAGCAGACCTGATTGCAGCAGCATCCGTATCGGAAAAAGTGGGAGGCTCGTCTGCACCGCCCAAAATACAGGTCAGGAGGGATTTCAGGGAAACAGCCTTTTTCTATCCCGACCTCCGAACCGATTCTACCGGAGCCCTGGTTCTTAGCTTCACAGCTCCTGAGGCGTTGACCCGTTGGAACATCCTGGGTTTTGCCCATTCAAGGAACCTTGACTATGCACTGATACAGAAGGAATTATATACGCAGAAAGAGATCATGGTGGTTCCGAACACCCCAAGGTTTATCCGGCAGGGAGATGAAGCCTGGTTCAGCACGAGGGTGGTGAACATGAATAATGAAGACATCAACGCTTCGGTGAAACTTTCGCTAATTGACGGCATCAGCATGAAGCCTGCCGACAGCCTTGTTGCAGGCGTTTTGCAGCAGGATATCGCCATCGCGAAGGGGGGAACAGGGGTCGTTTCCTGGATGATCAGGGTACCTGTGGATCCTTCCTTTTCCTTATTGCAATACAGGATCACCGCTACTGCCGGGGCACATACCGACGGGGAGGAGAAAATAATCCCCGTGCTTGCAAACCGCATGATGGTGACTGAAGCTCTGCCGCTTCCGATGAAGGGGAAAGGCATAGCGGAATTCAGCCTTGACAAACTGTTCACCTCATCCACAGGCAAAACATTAAACAATTACAGGCTGACGCTTGAATTTGCTTCCAACCCCGCCTGGTATGCAGTGCAGGCCCTGCCGTCACTTAACGAGAAGCAGTACGATGATGCGTATTCTGTTTTCGGGGCTTTTTATTCGAATAGCATTGCTGCGCATATCATGAATTCCGACAGTAAGATCAAGGCGGTGTTTCAGAGCTGGAAAACCCTGACGCCAGATGCCCTCGTATCGAACCTGGAAAAGAACGAGCAATTGAAGACGGTTCTGCTGCAGCAGACTCCATGGGTGAATGAGGCAGCCTCCGAGACAAGTAACCGGCTCAGGCTGGGGATGTATTTTGACCCCCAGAACCTCACTTCAAACCTTCAAAAGAACCTTGCGAAACTGCATAAGCTGCAGGCCCCTAACGGCGGCTGGACCTGGTTTGACGGTATGCCCGAGAACAGGTCGGTAACGCAGGGAATTATTACGGGACTCGGCAGGTTATCGGTTATGGGTTATGGGCTATCGGTGGATGAGGTACCGGGTATGGCCTACCGTGAGAGCAGTGATGAATTGAAAGAAATGGCCGGGAAAGGCGTAAGGTTCATGGATGATGCCTTTGCAATGGATTATGCGGAGATGCTGCGCCGTTATCCGGGGAAAATGGATGAGAACCATCTTGACGCAACTGAGATCGATTACCTTTATGCACGTTCCTTTTTCGTGAAGACGCTTCCCTCCCCTGCAAACACCCTGGCTCCGCTAAAATATTACCTCGGGCAGGCCGAGAAATACTGGACAAAATGCGGTTTGTCGCAGCAGGCCAGCCTGGCTATAGCCCTTCAGCGCTTCGGTCGCAAGGAAACTGCAGCTCTCATCATGAAGTCTTTGAATGAAAGGGCCCTGCATTCACCTGAAATGGGGATGTACTGGGCTGAGGATCCGGGCATGTATTGGAGACAATCAAATATCGGGACCCAGGCCCTGCTTATCGAGGCTTTTGATGAAGTTGCCGGTGATGCGAAGTCGGTGGAAGATATGAAAGTATGGCTGCTTAAGCAAAAACAAACCAGGATGTGGGAATCTTCACGTGCCACGATTGACGCATGTTACGCCCTGCTGATGCGCGGGACCGGAATGCTTACCGAAGATCCCAAAGTGAAGATCTCCCTGGGGCCTGTGAAAGTGGATCCTTCAAAGATGGCAGACCTTAAGCAGGAAGCGGGCACGGGTTATTTCCAGGTAAGCTGGAGCGGGAAAGAGTTCAGCCCTGACATGGGGAAGATCAAGGTCAGTAAAGGTTCCGATGGCGTGGCCTGGGGCGCCTTATACTGGCAGTATTTTGAAGACCTCGACAAGATCACACCTGCATCCACTCCTCTGAAACTTGAGAAGAAACTGTTTATTGAACGGAATACCCCCAACGGACCTGTGCTTGAGGCAGTGACAGATGGCGCTTTACATATTGGCGATAAACTGAAAGTCCGGATTGTTCTCACCGTCGACCGCGACCTTGAATTTGTTCATATGAGGGATATGCGGGCATCGGGTTTAGAACCATACTTCGTTTCTTCACAGGGCGCTACCGGTGATTTGTACATGGTACATGGTACATCGTACATCAGCTCGGGCTACCGTTACCAGGACGGCCTCGGTTATTACCAGAGCACAACCGACGCTTCGACCGATTTCTTCTTCGACTATATCGGAAAGGGTACGTATGTATTTGAATACGCACTTATCGTGAACGCCCCCGGCGATTACTCGAACGGCATTACCAGCGTGCAATGTATGTATGCCCCGGAGTTTTCGGCGCATAGCGAAGGGATAAGGGTGAAAGTGGGGAAATAACGTAATAGGCCAAATCAAAGCCGCGTTTGATTTACGATTTGACGATCTTAAGAGATTTACGATTGGACCATTAACGATTTCAGATTGAATATTTGGATTTACGAGTTTCGAGTTTAATATTGTAATCGTCAATCCTCAATCATAAAATTCAATCGTAATTCTAAACTCGTCCAATCGTAAATCAATAATTCGTCCTGTATCCATCCTGTATCTATCCTGTAAGTATCTTTTTACTATCTTTGGACAACCTTATGCCTTCAAACCATGTCATCCATATAAACATAAGCCATGGCATTCTCAAACACCAATATGCTGACTAAAACCTATAGGGGCAAGGTCGGCGACCAGTTTGTATTAAAGAATTACTCAGGGAAATCGGTCATTTCGAAGATCCCGGTCTTCACCAAGCCCTGGTCAGAAAAGCAGAATGAACACAGGCTCAGATTCAGGCTGGCCTGTAAAAAAGCCAAAGCCCTTGCCGCAAGGCCGGAAATCAGGGAATTATACTCTGAAAACATCAGAGCCGACCAGTCAATTTATAACCTGGTGCTCAGGGATGTGATGAAGGGGGTGTTCGCATAAAATCAAAGCTGCATTTAAACTCCGGTTTCTGTTTTATTATTTAGACTTTGGATGATAATCGGGTGGTGCCTGATTGAATTTAAATACAATATTTAGTTAGGGTCTGCTGATTATGTCAACTGGTTTTCAAGTCTAAATTTTCCACGAAAAATACCTGGAATAGTTTTCTTGGAGAGAATTCCGCCAACCATTCTGCTGAAAAAGTTACTGCTGATAAAATCTGGCAATAGACTCCCAACCCGGTTATTTTAACCAGGTTGAGAACCATGATGATGGTGGCAATCCATGATTCGCTTGTTTGTGACAGCCTTGCCTTTATCCGGTTTAACCCGTATGCTGTTTTGGCTTGTCCAAACTTGCCCTCGATTGGATTTCGTTCACCCGGTCTTACGTGTTCCACATCCACTGCCTTTGGCCTTCCAAGGGGCTTGGCCCTGAGCTGTATTCCAAGCAACTTCAACGCTGCCCTGTTGGACCGGTTACAATATATCTTATCGGCCAAAACTTCTTCCGGATAATAGCCGAATCGCTGTTTGTATTTTTCCACGGTTGACATCAACCGGGTTCCTTCGTTGAATGCCTCCCAGGAAAGATCATCCAGGAAGGCAAACCCATTCATGATCGATACATTGATCTTTGCCCCAAATTCAACATAAGCATTTGTTTTTCCCCGAACAATCGGCCGGACATGGGGCTGATGAATGCTCACAATCCGGTGTTCAACCTTATGGCTGCATTCTTTGAACATCTGGTACTGTTGCTCAAAGAGCGTTGTGATCACCAGAAGATATCGGTGGTCCTTCCATTTCAAAGGAAACTCGTCGTATTGGTCCAACAACCGGTTGACGTTTTTTATGTTCCTTTTCAAATACCCCAGTTGCTGCCTGACCGCTTTGTGGATTTGTTTCTTTGACTTGATTTTCAACTGGGCCGTTTTCAGATAATTTTTCCGGGCAACCTTCCGGTAAGTCCTTGGTTTGACATCATGACGTTTCGGGTCAAACAATTTATCGATCAACTCTTCCGATTTTTCCCGGGCGTCATTCAGTAGGTTCAGGTCAGTGGGATAGGCAATGTCCTGCGGACATGCGGTTGCGTCCGTGATCAGCCTGCCTTTGTGCGGTAAGGCTGTCTCTGTTGTTGCCTGCTGCGGCATGACTGAACCGGCGTCAGGCATCGTGTCACCCGGTTGGTTTGAACCGCTGGAAATGTCCGTGGGTTGTTCAGGTTTGGTGTGTGACAACCCAAGTATTTTCTCATTGATGGAATTGATCTGTTCGATGCCCAATCGCTTACGGAATTCTACAAACAACGAGGGGTCAAACGGCGCTTCCGTGCTGAAACTGCTGTAGCCAATGAAGTACTGCATATACATGTTTTCCTGTATCAGCATCACGGTTTCCCTATCACTGGTATTACTGATGTGTTTCAGGATCATCGCTCCGATCGCAACCCTTGGGTTGATCCCGTCTGCTCCCATGCTGCTGTTTTGCATGCTATGCTCATAGGTGCTTACCAAAACATCCCAGGGTATCTTTTGTGCCAGGATCACCCACCGGTTATTTGCATCAAGAAATTGCATAAAAGGACTCTCAAATCCTACCAACGTAAGTTGGTTGGTACTGATATAGGGATTTTTTGATGCACGGTTTTTTTGTGCTATTGCCATATTTCTTTGCAGTTTTTACTCTATAAATATAACCAAAATCTACGAACAATATGGGTTTCAGATAAAATCAGCAGACCCTAAATAGTTATATCTTTGATTTCTAAATGAATTAACAAATTTCTCCATGTTACGCCGAAAATATGCTATGCTATTGTTGGTGTTTGTCACTGTTTTTCAAATACCTTCAGCAATTGCTCAGATTAACCTGGACGATGTTTCAGGATCTTCATACCAGGTGAGGAACTGGCTCCCTGGCAATAATGCGCCTGCAGGTGTTTACAATATTGCACAAACTCCCGACGGTTATCTCTGGCTTGCTAATGAATTCGGGCTATACAGGTTCGATGGCAACCACTTTTTAAACGTCAACCTATCGGCACCCGGGATATTCAAATACCAGGAATGCAATGCTTTGTTCCTTTCGCATGACAGCACCCTGTATGCAGGCTTTCACAATGGCCAGATACTAACCTTTAAAAACAATAAATGGAGTATACTTGATTCAGAAAAGGTATTCCTTAATAAAACAATTACCGTCATCGCTGAAGACAGGTCCCATTCGATCTGGGCCGGGTTGGCAGGAAACGGGCTTCTCTGCTTTAGCCGGAATGCTTCCAGGGTCTATACAACTGCAGAAGGTTTATGTGATAATGATGTCAATGTGATCTGTCCCGGCGGCAATGGGGAAGTATGGGTAGGCTGCGATAAAGGCCTTAGTTTAATCGGGGAAAACGGAATAAAGAATTACGGATTAAAGGAAGGGCTTATCCATCAGAATATTAACGGGTTATACTACGATTCAACTAACACTCTCTGGATCGGCAGCGACGACGGGTATCTCTATTACCTGAAAAACGGGAAGATCACTCCCTGGGAAGACCCACAGGGAAAGATCAAACATTCGATCAAGCAAATCACAGGGTTTGGCCGGAACATGATTGCCATAGCTACTGACGGAATGGGTGTTTTCCTCATGAACACAATGACCGGGAAAACCGAGCTGATCGATACACGGAAACACCTTTCATCCAACCTCGTATTATGCCTTTTCAGGGATATGGAAGGGAGCTTATGGGCAGGGACAAGAGCTGCTGGAGTTTCGAGGATAAGAACAGTCCCCGTTCAGATCATCAGTAAGGCAAACGGACTTTCGGGCGGCTGGATAACTTCCATCATACAGGCGGATGACGGCAGCATCTATGCCGGCAATTCCGAGGGGGGGCTTGACAGGATCAGGAATAACAGGATTGAAAAGCTGGGGCCAAAGCTGGGGATAGGACATTCACCGGTAATTTCCGTCGCTATAGATAAAGGAAACAATATCTGGGTGGGCAGCCAGAACGTCCTGGTGAAATTTAACGGGACTACTTCTAAACGGTTCTCCCAGAAGGAAGGACTTACAGCCGGCGAATTTCATGCATTATATTTTTCGAAAGAAGGGAATTTATGGGTAGGGACTAACCAGGGTATCTATGTCATGAAAGATGATAATGTTGTTTCTGTTCTCACCACAAAGGAAGGATTGCCAAGCAACAGGATATTTTGCCTTCTTGAAGACCGCAAGGGATTTATGTGGGCAGGCACCCAGGATGGCGGCCTGGCAAGGATCAAAGACGGAAAGATTAAATCCTTTGGAATCAGCCAGGGCCTCACCGATAATGAAATTCTTTGCCTCCACCTGGACTCACAGGATAATATATGGATAGGTACAGCATACAACGGCATAGTACACCTTAATCCTGCCACTGAAAAGTTCACTCCGGTGGTTTCAAAAAAACTGACTGCCGCCACAGGCAAAACCATAGGTTATATCATGGAGGACAGATCAGAAAATATCTGGTTTGCAGGGAATGACGGATTTGCAGGGGTTAAATACGGGCTTTTGCAGAAAATTTTACAAAACAAGAATGCGCCGGTTTACCTGCTCAACGTTGCATACGACACTGCCAGTGGCTTTGACGGCCTTCACATGGGACTTTTCCCGGGAGCCTGGAAGATGAAAAACGGGCAGTTCTGGTATCCCTGCACCGGGGGCATAGCGGCATTTGACCCTGAGAATTCATTTACATGGACAAGCAGGCCTGTTCCGCTCATTGATTCTGTATTGATCAACAACAAACCTGCATTAAACAGCGAAGTTTATAAGATTGGTGCCGGGATGGCACACCTCGAGATCCATTATACAGCGCCATCGTTTATCTCGCCCGAAGGACTTACTTTCATTTACAGGCTTAAAGGATTTGACCATACCTGGGATACAGTTGGCAGCCGCAGGGTTGCATATTACACCAATATTCCCCCGGGTGATTATGTCTTTGAAGTACAAGTATTCAACAACCTCGGTGAATTATCACCTTCCACCGCAAGCATCAGGATACATGTGCTGCCATTCTTTTATGAGACCTGGTGGTTCATAGCGGTCCTCATTCTCGCAGGTTTCGGAATGATATGGATGATCATCAAATACCGTATCCGCTATATCCGTGAAAAGGAACTGGAAGCATTGGTAGTTGAACGAACGGAACAGATAAGAAAACTGAATGAACAGCTGGAACAGAAAGTCAGGGACAGGACCGCCGAACTTGAGACGACGAACAAAGAACTTGAAGCATTTTCATACTCTGTTTCCCATGACCTGAAAGCTCCAGTGAGAAGGATAGACCATATTACCAGGGCGTATATTGAGGACTATTTCTCAAAACTGGACACCAACGAGCTGGATCTGCTCAAAAAGATCACTGAAGCCGCAGGGTCTATGAACATCCTGATTGATGAGCTTCTGAAACTGTCAAGAATTGTCAGGCAGGACATTGACAAGATGCAGATCAATCTCAGTGATATGGCCACAGAGATCAACAATGAGATCCGTAAGGTGAGTCCCAAACGAAATGTCAGACTGATGATAAGGGATGGCCTGCTCGAGTATTGCGACCCCAAGCTCATGCGCATCGTTTTACAGAACCTTTTTGATAATGCCTGGAAATACAGTTTCAAAGTGAAGGAGGCGGTGATTGAATTTGACCGTACTGTGAAGGATGGCAAAACTGTATATTTTGTTAAGGATAACGGGGCGGGGTTTGACATGACTTACTATGACAAACTCTTTACTCCCTTCCAGAGACTGCATACCGAGGATGAATTCACGGGCAGCGGGATAGGTCTGGCCACGGTCAAACGGGTGATACTGAAGCATGGCGGAAGGATATGGGCCGAAAGCGCTGTAGGCGAAGGTTCAACTTTTTATTTCACCGTTGACCACGAAATCAGCAAACATTAATTGATTAAATTGAACGAGGACAGATGAGAAAGATAAAACTGTTGCAGGTTGAAGATGACGAAACCGATTCCCTGCTGGTCTTGCGCCAGCTGAAAAAAGAAGGGTTTGACGTTGACTATGTCAGGGTCAAGACCAGGCCTGACCTGGAAGCGGAACTGGATAAGGGCGGATGGGATATAGTGATCTCCGATTACTCCATGCCCGGTTTCAGCGGATTGGAAGCTTTGAGGGTCTTTAAAGCCCGGAACCTCGACATTCCTTTTATTCTTGTTTCGGGTACCGTAGGGGAAGACCTTGCAGTTTCCATCATGAAGGAAGGCGCCGATGATTACCTGATGAAGAGCGCCCTCAGCCGGCTTGGACCTGCTGTTACCAGGGAACTGGAGGAAATGCAGTTGAGGATCGAGAAAAAACAGGCCCAGCTGGAACTCATACAGGCAAAGCTTGCTGCAGAAGAGTCAAGCCGTGTAAAATCATCCCTGTTGGCGAACATGAGCCACGAATTCAGAACCCCAATGAACGGCATACTGGGATTTACCGAGATTCTCAGTTCAATCGTAACTGATGAGTCCCAGAAGGCGATGACAGTGCACATTCTTTCTTCAGCCCAGAGATTGTTAAGGACCCTGAATTCAATCATGACATTTGCGCAGCTTGATTCAGGATACGCTTTGAACCCTGTGAATGTCAATCTGTCGGACCTGACAAAACAATGTGTGGACAGCATCAGGGATCATGCCGCAGCAAAACACATAGAGGTAAAATGTAATATAGAACCCTCTGTATTCATTCATTCCGATGAACACCTGTTGCAGACCTCGCTGATGAACATTCTGGATAACGCGGTAAAATTCACTTCTGAAGGCGAAATAAGTATAGAGCTTAAAAAGAGCAACGTGCCATCCGAAAGATACTTTATCAGTATCCGCGACACGGGAATCGGCATTCCTGCCGAGAAACAGGAGATGATTTTCGATGAATTCAGGCAGGCCAATGAAGGTTATAACAGGCCTTATGAAGGCAGCGGGCTCGGGCTTGCAATCACAAGGAAAAGCGCAGCACTTCTTAACTGCAAGCTTGAACTTGAAAGCGAGGTCGGACGCGGATCCACCTTTATACTTAGCATACCCGAAAAGTCCATAGAGGCACCTGCGCAAATGGCAGCCGCCTTGCAGGATCTGCATGCAACAGGACTGCAGGAGAGTGGCAATCAGCCGTATCTGCTGCTGGTTGAGGACAATGATGCAAACATTGACCTTGTAAAACTTTACCTTCAGAAAGGATACAAGCTCGACGTGGCCAAGGATGCGCTGACAGCCATTGATCTGACCAACAGGAACATGTATGATGCGATCCTTATGGACATCAACCTCGGTCCGGGAATGGACGGGGGCGAAGCTATTGTGAAAATCAGGCTTAAAAACGAGTACCGGAACACCCCTATCATCGCAGTTACAGGATACACACTTCAGCAGGAAAAAGAAGCTATCCTCGCAAAGGGGGCAAACTACTACCAGGAAAAACCATTCAATAAAAAGCAGTTGACCGGCTTACTCCGGGAAGCCCTGGGAGTCAGGATTAGCGGATAAGCATAACCTGGCCCTTGTTGGAGATCTTGTCCTTACGGCTGTTCGTTTCGTAATAGATCATCCAGTTATAGACTTCAGCAGGACATGGCTTTCCCTTGAATGTGCCATCCCATCCCTCTTCTATATTATTCGATTCATAGATAACCTGGCCCCAGCGGTCAAAGATCTGGATCTGGAACCTCGTAATATTTTCCACAGGCAAACCGAGTATTTTAAAGCGGTCGTTCAGCCCGTCGTTATTGGGTGTGAAAGCGGTTGGAATGATCTGGTGGACATATACCGTGACGGTGTCGTAAAATTCATCCCCTGCGCAGATCTTTGCGTATGCGATATAGGTGGTATTTTCTATGGGTGTCACGATCATTGACTGATCTTCAGAAATTTCCCGCCCTCCCTGGTACCAGTGGTAGTTGACTTTATTACCCGGTGTAATGGGTTTAAGGTCATAAGGGATCTGGGCGATCTGGAAGCTGTCGGCGGTTACCGGCGTATATTTCCAGGCCATTTTCTTCATGGTCCAGGCGGTGGCATTATAGCCGGGTACCGCAAAACCAATCGAACCGTTGATATTCTGAACCCCCAGCGTGCCTTTATTCCCATGCCAGTCACAAAATGGTTTTTCCATGATGTGATTCTCTATTGTATTGCTTCCCTCATTAAGAATTATCTGAAAGGTTGCGACAGAATCAAGGCAGGAATTCATCGGGCATTGGCACCACATAACAACCAGGCTGCGTGTTGGTTCCTTTCCAAGGGTCCTGTAGAAAATATACGGACTGCCGGCCTGGATAGGGTTCAGATCTATGAACGGCCCGAGAATGCAATCCCTTGGATTCCTGTCTTCGTTAGGGCTGGGAACCCTGTATGGTTCATTGATCCCAATGTACCTGGTGTTAAATGTAAACCCCACCCAGCCGTTGGCTCCGACATAAAATTGAGTGTATTTGTTTCCAAAAAAAGTAAACTCAAAACCAATCGGGAAAGGCCCTTCCACTCCGTCATCCGAAGTATTGATCCCTGTACCGACCAATCCGTAGGTTGCAGTAAGAGTTACAGGGACCCCGGGATTGATGGTGTCGTCGACCCCTGCACTGAGCTGGGAAAAAGACCAGAGGGGAAAAAGAAGCAGGACAGTTATTAATTTCAGTCTTCCCATTCGAGCAGGCTGGTTGAGATTAAGACTTATGCATGATGCAGGATGCGGGATGCACGATGCACGATGCATGATGTCAGATGCAAAGATCAACAATTTGCCGGAAAATTAATACATTTGTAAATCAATCGTATTTCATAACGGTTCCAGTGTTAAATAAATTTTAAATATGATGACCCGGGCGTTTATTTCCTTAAAAAAGCTTATGATTGCGCCCGGGAGCTGCAGGTAAAAAAAACAAATCCCAAAATATTACCACATGAAAAAAGATACCGCACTTTTTAACATCATTAAAAAGGAGATTCACCGCCAAAGCAGCGGGCTCGAACTGATCGCATCCGAGAATTTCGTAAGTGACCAGGTGCTGAAGGCAATGGGCTCATGTCTTACTAACAAATACGCCGAAGGCTATCCCGGGAAAAGGTATTATGGCGGATGCCAGAATGTTGATGAATCGGAACAGCTGGCAATCGACAGGGCCAAGACCCTGTTCAATGCAGCCTGGGCCAATGTGCAGCCGCATTCCGGCGCCCAGGCCAATATGGCTGTCCTGATGACTATTTTAAAACCAGGCGACATTTTTATGGGGCTTGACCTTTCCCATGGCGGCCACCTGTCACATGGTTCGCCTGTCAATTCTTCAGGTATCTTTTACAAGGCCGTCGGTTACCAGGTAGAGCAAAGCACAGGTGTTATCGATTATGACAAGATGGAAGCCCAGGCGCTGCAGGTCAGGCCAAAACTGATCATTGCAGGTGCTTCGGCATATTCAAGGGACTGGAACTACAAGAGAATGCGCGAGATCGCCGATAAAATCGGGGCTATCCTGATGGCTGATATCGCCCACCCGGCAGGTCTTATTGCCCGTGGGCTGCTTAACGATCCCCTGCCCTGGTGCCATGTAGTCACCACCACTACGCATAAAACGCTCAGAGGTCCCAGGGGTGGTATGATATTGATGGGCAAGGATTTTCCGAACCCATGGGGACTAACAACACCCAAAGGCGAAGTCAAAATGTTCTCACAGCTGCTTGATTCGGCTGTATTCCCCGGTATCCAGGGCGGGCCGCTGGAACATGTCATAGCTTCCAAGGCCGTATCGTTTTACGAAGCGCTTTCGGATGAGTATATGGACTATATCATGCAGGTGAAAAAGAATGCTGCCGTGATGGCACAAGCCTTTGTCGACAAAGGCTATCATGTGATCTCGGGTGGAACCGACAACCACCTCATGCTGATCGACCTCAGGAAGAAATTCCCCGCCATCAGCGGGAAGCAGGTTGAGAATACTCTGGTGCTGGCCGATATCACCGTGAACAAGAACATGGTGCCGTTCGACAGCCGTTCCCCCTTCCAGACTTCGGGGCTGAGGGTTGGCACACCAGCCGTCACAACCAGGGGCCTCAAGGAAAAACACATGCCGGTGATAGTGGATATGATAGACGAGGTGATCTCTGATATTGAAAACCAGGATCTCATCCTGAAGGTAAAGAAAACTGTCAATGAAATGATGGCCGATTATCCTTTGTTCGCTTACTGATCAGGAAACAAACCATGAAAACCCTCTTTTTAGTCCGCCATGCCAAATCTTCCTGGGATGCCCCCGGCTATTCTGACGAGCTGCGCCCTCTCCTCCCGAAAGGAGAGAAGAAAACCAGGCTTGTTGCGGATTACCTCATCAAAGAGAGCGTAAAAATTGACCTTATGATTTCCAGCCAGGCAGTCAGGGCTTACGAAACAGCAAAGATCATGGCTGCCTGCCTGGATTATCCTGTTAAGGATATTCTTAACGACCGCAGGATTTACGACGGGCCCTACGACAGGATGCTCGACCTGATTTACGGAACTTCCAATGATGTGAATACCCTGATGATCTTCGGGCACAACCCGCTGATCACTCAACTTGCCAATCTTTTCCTGCACCCGGGCATAGATGATATGCCGACATCTGCAATTGTCTGTATCAATTTCCATACCGGGAAATGGGAAGAAACCCCGGCTTCAAAATCGGAATTGAAATTTTACATCTTCCCTAAAATGTTTAAATCTCAGACCTGAATCAGGATTAATGGCTTCAAAGAGCAAACTACCCCTTTTAAACCGGGAGATCAGCTGGCTTCATTTTAACGGCAGGGTTCTTCAGGAAGCAGCCGACAAAAGCAATCCCCTTCTGGAACGAATGAAATTCCTGGGGATTTTCTCCAACAACCGCGATGAATTTTTCCGTGTCAGGGTTGCTACCCTGAACCGCATGGTCAAGTTCAGGAACCTTCCATATGACACCCCTGTGAACCCAAGGAAAGTGCTGAAGGAGATCTTTGAGATCGTGCAGGTGCAGGAAAAGGAATTCATGAGTGTGTATGAAGAGATCGTTGGGGAATTGAAATCGCACGGCATCTTTATCATCGACGAAACCCAGCTCAATGAAGCACAGGGCCGCTTCGTAAAGAAATACTTCCAGGAACAGGTTCGTGTTGGATTGTTCCCTATCATGATCAGCAACCTCAGGGAGATCTCTTCCCTCGTGGATAAATCCATTTATCTTGCGGTAAAGCTGGGGCATTCCGACAAGAAACTGAAAGATGACTTTGCCCTCATAGAACTCCCGACCCGAACGGTTTCTCGTTTTCTTATCCTGCCGTCAGAAGATGAAAATCATTATGTTATTTTGCTGGATGACGTGGTCCGTTACTGCCTGAGCGAGGTGTTCTCCATTTTCGGGTACAATACATTTTCGGCTTATACTGTTAAGATCACCAGGGATGCTGAACTCGACTTCGACAGCGATGTTTCGAAAAGTTTCCTTGAAGTGGTGAGCGACAGCCTGAAACAAAGAAAACGCGGCATACCAGTGAGGTTTGTCTTTGACAAGGCAATACCTGAAGACCTGCTGAAACTTATGCAGAAACGCCTTGAGATAGGCAAGAACGACCCGATCAGGGGTGGAGGAAGGTATCATAATTTCAAGGACTTTATGGGATTTCCCAACATGGGGCATAAAGAACTTCAGTACTCCCCTCTTCCACCATTAAAGCATAAGGACCTCTTCGAGAACCGTTCGGTTCTTTCAATTGTAAAGGAAAGGGATATCATGCTGAATTTCCCTTACCAGAGCTTCCAGTACATCATCGACCTTTTGAGGGAAGCATCCATCGATCCCAAGGTGCGTTCGATAAAAATGACCATATACCGGGCGGCCAAGAATTCCAGCGTTATTAATGCCCTTATAAATGCCGCCAGGAACGGGAAATATGTGACTGTGTTCATGGAACTCCAGGCACGTTTTGACGAGGAAGCAAATATATACTGGACTGAGAGGCTGCGCGATGAAGGAGTGAAGGTAATCCATGGAATTCCAGGATTCAAGGTTCACAGCAAACTCATTCTCATCCGCAGAAAGGAAAATAATAAAGACTTCTTCTATTCCCTTGTCGGAACCGGGAATTTCAACGAGGATACCGCCAAGGTTTATGCCGACCTCAGCCTGCTGACCGCCAAGCAGGACATCTGCCAGGATGTGGTAAATGCTTTTCATATGATGGAAGCAAGCCTGAAACCGTATAAGTTCGAAAAGCTGATCCTTTCGCCATTCTCGATGCGGAATTTCTTTATGAAACTTCTGAGCAAGGAGATAAAAAATGCCAGAGCGGGAAAAGAGGCCTGGGCTATTATTAAACTGAACAGCCTTGTCGATGAGACCATCGTAAGGAAACTATACAGGGCCAGCGCTGCAGGAGTCAGGATTAAACTGATCATCCGAGGGATCTGTGTCATACTCCCCGGAGTTGAGGGCCTGAGCGAAAACATCGAGGGCATAAGCATAGTTGACCGTTTTCTCGAACATGCAAGGGTGCTGGTCTTTGCAAACGGCGGAAAACCCCTGTATTATATTACTTCTGCCGACTGGATGGTACGTAATTTCGACAACCGCGTCGAGGTTGCCTGTCCTGTTGAGGAACCTGAACTAAAGAAAGAATTACAGGATATGCTGGACATTGAACTGGCTGATAATTCCAAGGCCAGGATAATTGCGGGCCGTCAGGCCAACAGGTACAGGAACGGCGGACTTCCGAAGAAACGTTCACAGCTCGAATTTTATAATTACCTGAAATCAAAGGTGGAATAAATTTCAAGCCGTAAATCAATTTCTTTTATTTTTGTGCACAACCATCATACCAGTAAAGACTCGTGGATACTTTCAAAAAAATACTGAAGATCTTTATCAATAAATACTTCCTGATAACGGTTGCATTTATTGTATGGATGGTGTTTTTCGACAGCAACAATGTGTTTACCCGCGCCAGGCTTCGCGATAAGCTGGACGACCTGCAGGAGGAAAAGCATTTTTACCTGGATGAGATCCGGCATGATTCAGCCCTTACTCATAAACTTCTTACCGATTCCACTGAGCTGGAGCGTTTCGCAAGGGAAAAATACCTGATGAAAAAAGACAACGAGGACCTGTATTTGGTAGTCGATACGGCAGCGGAAAAAAATAAATAGTCGGCAGTCGCAGTTCGCAGTCTGCAAAAAAAATTGTGCTGACTGCAGACTGCAGACTCTCTTCCTTCCGACTGCCGACTGCCTACTGCCGACTCTGTTACTGAGGGTCCACGTCGATCAGCACTCTTACAGGATGAAATTCAGGTTTCCTGTAGAATTCCGTAATTATTTCGAGCATCTTTGATTTGGCATTCTGCACCGAAGATTCGACTTCCACTTTCACCATGATGTGTTTCAGGTACTGGTTCATAATCCTTGCCACCGGTGGGTATTCAGGGCCAAGGATACGGTTTCCGAATACAGCGGCAAGGCGTTTTGCAAGGTCCGAAGCGGCTTTATTGACCAACTCGGGATTGCGGTGTTTGACTTTGAGGAGTATCAGCCTGTGAAAGGGAGGGTATTTGAATTTCCTGCGTTCTCCAAGCTGGTAACCATACATCCCCAGGTAATCATGTTTCACCACCGATTGAATGATGGGATGTGCAGGATTGTATGTCTGTATGATGACAAGACCCCGTTTCTTTTTTCGTCCCGAGCGTCCGCTGACCTGGGCCATAAGCTGGAAACTGCGCTCTTCGGAACGGAAATCGGGGAAACTGAGCATGTTATCCGCATTCAACACACAAACAGTGCTCACATGGTCGAAATCAAGCCCCTTGGTTACCATCTGTGTCCCGACAAGGATATCTATCTTCTGTTCCTCGAAACTTGTGATTATGTTCTGGTATGCGTGTTTGCTGCGAGTGGTGTCAAGGTCCATGCGTGAGATCCTGGCAGCCGGAAGCAGTATCCCAAGTTCTTCTTCAACTTTCTCGGTGCCGAACCCTTTCATCCTGACCCCGGGGCTGTGGCATTCAGGGCAGGTCGAAGGAACGGGAGCCACATAACCGCAGTAGTGGCATCGCAACTGGTTGCTCTTTTTATGGTAGACCAGGGTGACGTCACAATTCCTGCAGCTTGGCATCCAGTTGCATGCCTCGCATTCAAGCCTGAGCGAAAACCCGCGCCGGTTCTGGAATAAAATCGCCTGTTCCTTGTTTTTCAGGGCTTCGGCGAGCTGGTCCAGGAGGATTGTTGAGAAATGGGTTTTCATCCTGTGCCGCCGAAGTTCGTCTTTGATGTTCACAAGCCTTATCAGTGGCATCTCCATTTCGCCGAATCTTTCAGCAAGCTCTACCAGGGCATACTTTCCCTGTTTTGAATTGTAATAGCTTTCTATTGCCGGCGTGGCTGATCCAAGCAGGGATTTCGCCCCATGCAGATGGGCCAGGAACAATGCAGCATCCCTCCCGTTATAACGGGGTGCGGGATCCATCTGCTTAAACGATGAATCATGCTCTTCGTCAACGATGACCAGCCCAAGGTTCGTGAACGGAAGAAAAACCGCAGAGCGAGCGCCGAGGATGATATCACATTGGCTGCCAACGGGTTTAATCGGATCGGTTCCCGCCTGTTTCCACACCTCCGCCCTTTCTGAATCGTTAAAGCGGGAATGATAAACCCCTACCCTGCCTCCGAAATATTTCCTGAGGCGGTTGATGATCTGCGTTGTGAGCGCGATCTCAGGGAGAAGGTACAACACCTGCTTCCCCTGGTCCAGGATTTCCTGTATCAGTTTAATGTATATTTCGGTCTTGCCGGATGAGGTGACCCCGTGAAGAAGCGTCACGTCTTTGGCCGTCCATGCTTCCCTGATCTCATCAATTGCCCTGTTCTGCTCATCGGTCAGCGTAATGGAAGCGGGGCTGAATTCGGGTTTAAGTGAACTTTCCTGAACGGCCGGTTTGTCATAAATTTCAAATACCGCTTTTTTTATCATACTGTCGAGCACTGCAGCGCTGCATCCCGACTTCTTCAGCAGTTCATTTTTCCTGACCTCCAGCACATCATCTGATCCGAACTTTGAAAGCTGGATGAAGGTCATCAGTATTTCAAGCTGTTTTTTAGCCCTGTGCTCCAGGTGATCGAACAATTCCTTCATCACTTCCTCATCGGAGGCGAAAGGCCCTCCAAGCCTGATAAAGATTTCTTTCTTAGGCTTGTATCTGACCCTGACTTCTTCCTCGAGGATGATCACCCCCTTTTCTATCAGGGTTTTAATTACAGGAATTATCTTTTGCTGCTCGATGATCCTTGGTATCCTCGATATTTCAATGCTCTTTTTCGCATGGTACAGGCTCTCAACAAGACTGAATTCCTTTTCGTTCAGTGGCAAAGAGTCAAGGATATACGACGGAAGGATGGCAACCCTGGTCTCACTTGCCAGTTTGAATGCCGACGGAAGGGCAGCATTCATCACCTCCCCTGTTGTACACATGTAATATGATGCCATCCAATCCCAAAACCGGAACTGCCATTCTTTTACCAGGGGTGCATCATCAAGCACCGAAAGAATATCCTTGAAACTTCTCGACCCGTCTGAATCGCTGTGAACCTTCCTTACGAGGGCCGTATAGATCTTCCTGCTTCCGAACTGAACAACCACGCGGAATCCAACTCCGATATTATCCTGTAATTCCGGCGGAACTGCATAGGTAAATAAACCTGCCAGTGGCAGGGGGAGGATTACGTCGACAAATAAATGAATCGTTCCCAAATGATTTCCAGTATTGAAGCACTTAGTATAGTTAGCGAAGCACTTTGCAAAAGCAGCATCAGGTGCGAGGAGCTTCGAATTGGTCGGCAAAACATATCATCATATCGCTCCGCTGCCACCGTAGCTGCGTTGTAAAGTGCTTCACTGACAACAGTTTCGCTCCTTCGCTATTTATAAAGAAAGTATCCTCGCCAGTTCCAGTCCGCCGAAATTGAAACTCTTTTTCTTGTTGATGGAATCGTCAAAAGAAGTAAAGGTTATCTGTTTATTCTCTATCCCGACCATCACCGAGCTTTTACCGTCCTTGAGCGCCTTTACGGCTTCGTAACCGGTCCAGCTTGCAAGGATACGGTCATGCATGGTTGGCGCGCCGCCTCTCTGGACATGGCCCAGCACAGTCACCCGGGTATCTATCTCGGGAAGTTTTTCCTTGACTTTCGCGGCAATATCATAGGCCCCGCCCATATCATCGCCTTCAGCCACTATCACGATACCCGATGTTTTATTCATGCGCATGTCATGCTTGAGGAGCCTTGTCAGGTTGTCGATGTAAGTTTTTGTTTCAGGAACAAGGATGAACTCAGCCCCTGTGGCAATACCGCTCCAGAGTGCAAGGTAACCTGAATCCCTTCCCATCACCTCGATGAAAAAAAGCCGGTCGTGGGAGGTTGCGGTATCCCTGATCTTGTCAGCTGCCTGGACTACCGTATTAGCTGCAGTGTCAAATCCAATGGTGAAATCGGTGCCGTAAAGGTCATTATCAATGGTACCGGGTAATCCAACGATAGGTATATTGAATTCCTTCTCAAAGATCTGGGCCCCTGTAAAAGTCCCGTTCCCGCCAATAGCTACAAGGCCGTCGATCTTGTGCTGTTCCAGGTTCTGGAAAGCCTGCAGCCTTCCTTCATAGGTCATGAAACGCTTGCTGCGAGCCGACTTCAGAATGGTTCCCCCGCGCTGGAGGATATTCGAGACCGAATGACGTTCCATGGGTTCTATCAGCCCGTCTATCATTCCTTCGTACCCCCTGTAGATACCGTACACATCAAGTCCTTCATTGATACCTGTGCGCACAACCGCACGTATGGCGGCATTCATACCCGGGGAATCACCCCCGGAAGTAAATACTCCGATTCTTGCTAGTCTTGACATAAAATTGAATTTAAATTCAGTCTGTAAAATTACTGGTTTTTTTACCTTCGTAAAGATCGAAACAATGGAACCTGCATTCAAGGGGCCCGTTAAAGACCGTATACTTTTTTGAAGGCTTAAGCCCGATGAACTTAATAGCCTCAAGATCCGAAGATATCACCCAGGCTTTGTACCCGCTGTATTTTCGCTTCAGCACATTCCCTATCATTTGGTAAAATTCAACCGAGTCGTCAAGCTGTATCCGTTCATCATATGGAGGATTCATGATGATCACGCCTCCGGCGGATGGAGGAGCGGAGTCCTCAAATGCGATCCGTTTTAGATATATCAGGCGCTCCAGTCCGGCGAAGCCGACATTTTCAACAGCCTTCTTCAGTACCATGACCGACTTGTCAAAACCGGTAATGTTTGTGCGGGGATTCCGTTTGATCACTGCAGCTGCATCAGATTTTACCTGTTCCCATAAGGTCTGGTCAAAATCCTTCCACTTCATGAAACCATACTCGTACCTGAAATATCCCGAGGGCATGGCAGAAGCCAGCATGGCGGCTTCGATAAGTATTGTGCCCGAACCGCACATCGGATCAAGCAGTGGTTTTGAAGCATCCCATCCTGAAAGCTTGATCAGGCCCGAGGCGAGGACCTCGTTGAGTGGCGCAATCCCTGTCTGCTTGCGGTACCCCCGCTTATGTAAAGACTGTCCCGATGAATCAAGGGAAACTGTGCAGGTGCTCTTGAACAGGTGAACATTGATCCTGAGCGTGGGGTTCTCGAGGTCAACCGAGGGCCTTTTCCCTGTCTTTTCCCTGAACCTGTCAACTATGGCATCCTTGGCTTTCTGGGCCACAAACTGGGAGTTGGTGAATACGGTATATGATATCACCGCATCAACAGCCAGGGTGGAATCTGTATCGAGGTGCTCTTCCCATGGGAACTCTTTGATCGCTTTGTAAAAGTCCTCCTGGGCGTTGATCTCGAAAACATGCACGGGTAACAGGATGCGTAGGGCCGAAGGGCAAAGGTAATTGGCCTTGTACATGCAGGCTTTGTCTCCCTCGAAACTTACCGAGCGGTTCATGACCTCGGTATTGACCGCGCCAATCCCTTCAAGTTCCGATTTCAGCACTTGTTCAAGACCGCTGATGGTCTTAGCAATCATTAATGATGTATTGTTTTCGGGCATCAGGTTTATTTTGGGAAATAATAGGTGTAGCCAATGATAACGCCGAACGACTGGACATAAACCCTGGCAGGTGAACTCATTTCGACAGGCAGGATAATGTCGTCATTTGAAAAAGACACGCCGGGACTGAAGCTGTATGTGAAGCCCAGGCTTACACTGTTCCTTTTCTGGTGATAAGCAATACCGCCCGTGAAATGATAAATGTCCCAGCCATCCGAATTATGAAGGTACTTGTCGCCTTCCGTGGGAAGTGTGTAGGTGCTGTAATCGGTTCGGGCACCGAGCATGAAGGTAAACTTCTCCCCAAGATCCTGGGAAAAACCCAGGCCGATATTGAACACTGCCCTTGCAGCATTCGTTACATGCAGGAAACTTTGCAGTTCCGTGTGAACCGATCCCGTATCCATTGTAGCCGGATATACAAAAGGATTCGAATTGGTCTCGAAGAGATGGTAGGTTTTAATGGCAAAGAAATATTCGCAGCTGAAGGTGACGCGTGTCTTTTTTCCGGAATATTCAAAGCCTGCGCCAATCGAAAGCGGACTCTTGTATTTTGCCTTGATATCGCTGAGCCTGTCCATGACCAGGATGCCAGCACCCGCAGCACTGTCAAGCGCAACTATAGATTCCTCCCTCTGGATGTTCCCGTTGCCGAAAAACTGCACCCTGGGGGTTGTGACTGTAAGCCCGATTTTCCATTTTTTATTCTGCCAGGCAAGCCCGAACTTCAGCAGTCCTGAAAATGTTTTATACTTGAGAGTCTTGTCGTTGTTCAGTGTCAGAAACATGCTTGCCGAATCGCTTGGCAAAAGATCCCTCAGGTAATTCGAAAACTGGTAACTCTGGGCACGGTATGAAATAAATACCGATGCTCCTACACTCAAATGTTCGTTGATCCTGAAAGACGCACCGAGCCCCCCCCATTGTTCGTTAAGTGTGGCATTGTAATCCACGGCTCCTATAAATTTTTCACCCGGATTGTACTTGTCGGGTGAAAAATCAGCCTGGGTGTACCGGGTGCTCATCAGCACATTGGAATATTGCCTGGTAAGAAGGGCATATGAGAATTTCCACCGGTCATTCTTAACAATATTGACCAGGCCTGAGATGATCTGCGGATAAATCCAGAGCTGGGCCGAATTGAGATCAACCCCGTTACCCACTCCGTCGTTAATGAAGATCTTGTCTATTTTATAAACATTGGCATCGACCGAGAGTGAAGGATGCTGGATAAAACCCAGCGCACCGGGATTGTAATAAATGGCCGAGTTGTCCCTGACGCCGGCCACTACCGCCCCGCCCATCAGGGTGCTGTTGGCTCCGAATTGCTGTGACCAGTAATGATCATCCTGTGGGAAAGCGTGGCAGGATAATAGAACCAAAAGAATAAAGAGCTGTC
>Ga0209697_10000886_pt1 | contig 48434 bp, 44 predicted proteins | sample AliMusrvi5mmetaG_FD_184115 | JGI IMG/M metagenome (GOLD analysis project Ga0209697, IMG submission 184115) | Freshwater lake bacterial and archeal communities from Alinen Mustajarvi, Finland, to study Microbial Dark Matter (Phase II) - Alinen... | ecosystem: Environmental > Aquatic > Freshwater...
GGTTTAACGAAATGTCTGTTTTAGGTATATTTTTAAGATGAAAATGCTGTATATCAAGATTTCTCTATGCTTCACATACCTTTTGCAGAAATGTATGCCAACCAATCATTTAAACGCGTATAATAATCCACCTATGGGCTTCCCTTAACGCGGTAGGGCGCAACAGGCGTGTTCCGTCGTTTTGGCAACGTCTTTTGTTGACCGTCAAAACGGCCTATGTGCCATTTTTTTCACCGCTAGGAGTCCCGATTTGCATTCATGTACAGCGTTTTTTCTTAACAAAGGAAAATAATAAAGGACACTCATTCAAACTATCCTGTGTGTCTGTGCTTTGCAAAATGGTAACCCAACAAGTAACTATTCGATATTAAAAACGCTGTAAATAACATTTCTGTCAAACTTTAGAGCAGTAGGTTGTGCTGAGGAATGAAAAGAATTATTCGCTATTATACACGAATTAAGATTTATAAATTTTTGGAGTGACACGATGCCATCAACACTGTCCATTGAAATACCCTCTGAAATAGCCCATGCAGCGAAAATGACACCTGAGGAAATGCGCAGGGAATTGGCAATACATTTGTTTAGCATTCATAAACTTTCTTTTGGCAAGGCTAGGGAAATGGCTGGAATGACGGTTTGCTCATTTCAGCAACTGCTGGGAAGTCGGGACATTTCACCGCACTATGATATTGCCGAATATGATGAAGACTTGCTTACATTATCTAAGCTAGGCCGACTATGAAAGTGGTCAGCAATACCTCCCCGCTCATCAATCTAGCTTGGATTGGACGGATGGAGATACTGCATGAATTGTATGGCACTATCCATATTCCAGAAGCAGTATGGAACGAAATCGTCGTGCAGGGTGCGGGGCAACCGGGTGCCGAGGAAGTCAGCAATGCCCATTGGATAAATACTTGCGCGGTTGACAACAGGCTTCTTGTGCTAGCGTTGCATCAGGAATTGGATGCCGGAGAAGCAGAAGCCATAGCACTTGCCATTGAAGAAAAGGCCGAACTATTGCTGATGGATGAACGGTTAGGACGAGAGACAGCTTGCTATTTCGGATTAAATTATACAGGTGTGATCGGTGTGCTGATTGAAGCCAAACAGAGGGGGCTTATCGGCTTGATAAAAGAACATTTGGACAGATTGCGGGCTATGGCGGGATTCCACATCAGCCAAGCTTTATACCTCAAGGTATTGCAGGACCAAAACGAACTATAATCATGCCCCATCACCCCGTCCCGAAAAAGATCATCCGCCGCCCCGTCCCGCAATTGAATGGGCATTTTCCGAACCTGTCCCCGCTTCTTCAGCGCATTTACCTGTCGCGCAACCTGACCGAACCGGAAGAATTGGACCGTACCTTGGTCAAGCTACCCTCGCCCTGGTTATTGTCGGGCATGGAAAACCTAGTGGGTCATTTGGTCAAAGCCATCAAAGACCAGAAACATTTGCTCATCGTCGCCGACTTCGATGCCGACGGCGCGACGAGTTGCGCAGTGGGGATGCTGGGCCTTAAAGCGATGGGTGCGGAGAAGGTTTCCTACATCGTCCCCAATCGCTTTGAATTCGGCTATGGCCTAACCCCGGAAATCGTTGCCGTCGCCGCGAGACACCGGCCAGATGTACTGATTACCGTGGACAACGGCATTTCTAGCATTGAGGGTGTTAAAGCAGCGAAAGCCTTGGGGCTGACTGTCCTAGTCACTGACCATCATTTGCCCGGCGAGGAATTGCCCGAGGCCGATGCGATTGTCAACCCGAATCAGCTCGGCGACCCCTTCCCCTGCAAAGCCTTGGCCGGTGTCGGTGTGATGTTTTATGTGTTGATGGCTTTACGGTCACGCTTGCGTGAAAACGGCTGGTTTGCCCAAACCGGGATTCCCGAACCGAACTTGGCCCAATGGTTGGATTTGGTGGCATTGGGCACCGTCGCCGACGTGGTGGCACTCGACAGGGTCAACCGTATCCTAGTCCATCAGGGATTGCTGCGCATACGCCAGGGACACGCCCGGCCCGGCATTGTTGCCTTGTTGGAAATCGCCGGACGCAAACCGGCTTCAGCGGTGGCTGCGGATTTGGGTTTTTTTGCCGGACCCAGGCTAAATGCGGCCGGACGTTTGGAAGACATGGGGCAAGGCATTGAGTGCCTGCTCTGCGAAGACGTGGCGGTGGCTAGGTCCATGGCCACCCAACTCGACCACCTCAACCGGGACCGCCGGGAGATTGAAGACCAGATGAAGCTAGATGCCTACGCCATCCTCGCCAATTTGGACACAGTGAAGCGGACTAAGGATTTGGCGGGGGTTTGCTTGTTCGATGCTTCCTGGCATCAAGGTGTCATCGGCATTCTCGCCTCCCGTGTCAAAGACAGGCTGCACCGTCCGGTGATCGCCTTCGCCCCGGCTGGCAACGGTGAAATCAAGGGTTCCGCCCGTTCCATCCCAGGTGTCCACATTCGCGACGTGCTGAGCAATCTCGCCTCCGCCCAGCCCGGTTTGTTGACCCGTTTCGGTGGACATGCGATGGCTGCCGGGCTTAGCCTTGACGAATGTAACTTCCCGGAATTTGCCAGGTTATTTGATAATGAGGTTAGGAAACATTTGGTGGGTTTGGATTTGGCCCACGCGGTGCATAGTGACGGGGAATTGTCTCCCGACGAATTGCGGCTGGAAAGCGCCGAAATTTTGCAACAGGCAGGGCCTTGGGGCCAAGGTTTCCCTGAACCCCTGTTTGATGGTGAGTTCGACGTGGTCCAATCCCGCATCGTCGGCGAAAAACATTTGAAGTTGGTGCTAAAAACGCCAGACCAAAAACGCATGATAGACGGCATTGCATTTTTCGTCGATGACCCGGAAAGCTGGCTGGGTTGTCAGCGCATCAAGCTTGCTTACCGGCTGGATGTCAACGAATTCCGGGATAACCGGTCCGTGCAGATGCGGATTGAGTATATGGAAGGGTAGATACTAATGGACATTATATTAATTCATGGCATGGGGCGGACACCGCTGTCCATGCTTGTTTTAAGCCATCGCCTACGCTCAAGAGGTTTCTCTACCAGGCTTTTTGGCTATTCGCCAACCTTCGAGACTATTGAGGGTTGTAAGCTAAGACTGGTCTCCTTTATTCAGAAAGCGACAAGGTCACGCCCTTATGCGCTGGTTGGTCATTCGCTAGGAACTGTTTTAATTAGGGCCGCGCTTCCCTGGCTTAAATACAACCCACCTACGGCTTGCTTCTTTCTGGCACCTCCAAGCCAAGTCTGCCAGACTGCTAATTTCTTTGCAGACAATCTAATTTACAGGCTGTTAATGGGTGAAATGGGCCAACTGCTCGCCAACGGGAACTTCATGGCTTCGCTCCCTTTACCATCCACACCTACACGGATTTATGCCGGCATCGGCGGACTCGTAGGCAAATTTTCCCCTTTTGGAAATAAACCCAACGATGGGGTTCTGACGGTGGAAGAAACTCAAGGTTCATTGGATATTCCTGTCACCTTGGTTCCATCAATGCACACATTCATCATGAACTCAAGCATAGTCGCCGACGATATCATCAACAACCTAGGTGATATCCAATAAAGAACATCCCATCCAAAGGCCAAGCTGGTGCTTGGCGCTCCTAGAAGGAACGCCAAGCACTAGCTTGGCAAGGTGATTTGCGAAGGAATTGTTCGTGATTTTCGTGGACAATTTGTTTCGGTTTTTGTGGATTCATTATTGGAAATCACCCTAGCCCTATCCCAAGAGGCGGGATGAACTATTTCCAACTCGTTTCCAATCTCTATTTCCCATCGTTTCTGGGTAAAGAATTCTCACGCTAAGTTAGCCTAGGCGCAAAGCGCCTAGGCTAACTTAGCGTGAGAATTCTTCTGGGTATCATCTTTTAAACGGCGGACGAACCCACCTTTTTGGCTTAGGCGAATAAGTGGAATTGGGAACGGCAAAACTTGTACCGGTAGCCACCTGAAACTGGTCTGGACCTTCCTCGTTGATGATGAGTCGATGGTGAATACGACCGTCCGGGCTCAAGGTTGTTGAATAAAGCTCTAAATTCCCTTCACCTAACGGGGAAGGGTTAGTGGCGGGTTCAGAACCCTTCCTTACTGGGTGATTCAACTCAAGGCCTCGCCGCTTTTTGGTCCGCCCCCGTCCCGAAGCGACACTCGCTGCACTCCTTCCCCTTTGGAAGTTCGCCGTTAGTTTTCCGTCAGGGCTTGGGCCGCTTTGCCGTTCAAGCAGTCCATAGTTAGTCTGTGGCGGGCTTGCTCCCCCCCATCCCAAGCCATGGCTTTTCTGGTTGTGGGCGAACAGCGGCTTTAGGGTTGAGGGATAGTGATTGGTATTGCCCGGTCCCTGAAAGGCGCTTCCCTTCAGTTTTCGATCCAAGTTGCGCCTATTTAGCCATTCACGCATTTCAGCGAGACTGTTTTTCTTTTCGACAACAATTTTTTGCCCATCATGACTGGGGGGTTGCTGTTCTTTGATGTCGGGCACGCCTTGGGCAATGCTGGATTCGACGGCGGATGCCAGCCTTGCCGAGATAAAAATAACAAGCAGAGTATACAAGCCGATGATTCGCAACCTATTCACATTTTTATTGCCATAGTTTCGATATTACATTCTGATGTTACGCACCGGGTGCGATTAAAAGTGATGCACACGAATCGGGGGGCGTATTGAAAATACGCTTGGAGTGCAAGGCTTGCCTTGCCTGTTCGCGCCATCGCAAGGCAAGCCTTGCACTCCCGCATCACTTTTTATCGCACCCTTACGCACCAGCGCAGAAAGTGTTGGCGGTAAAGGGCCAAACGTGAATGGTCCGTTGCGTAACATTAGTTACAATTGTAAAACGAATTACAAAATGATGTTACGCTTCGTATTGTATTCCGGTCTGGCCATTAGGTGATATCCAATAAAGAACATCCCATCCAAAGGCCAAGCTAGGGCTTGGCGCTCCCAGAAGGAACGCCAAGCCACAGCTTGGCAAGGTGATTTGCGGAGGAATTTTTCGTGATTTTCGTGGACAATTCATTTCGGTTTTGGTGGATTCATTATTGGAAATCACCTTAGGGCTAAGGCTGGACAGGCTATGGTTAAAGTGGAATAATACCTTTATATATTGGCATCCTTACTATTCTGACAGCTCATACAAGCAACTTCCAACCATCACTCAGGCGAGTCCATTCGTGAAAAAATTGGCCCGCTAGTTTTATCCGCATTGATTCTCGTCGTTGCGCTAGGTGCGACCTTTGGCGTTTGGCATTTGGCCCGAGAAGATGACAGACGTGAGATAAAGACCAAATTTGATTTTCGTGTAGATGAGACCATCAGCCGCCTGGAGCAGCGTATGGCGGCCTATGAGCAAGTTTTGCGGGGTGTGAGAGGGCTGTTTGTCAGTTTAAAATTTGCCAAACGTGACGAATTCCATGCTTATGTCGAGTCACTGCACCTTGAAGAAAACTATAAAGGCATCCAAGGCGTTGGTTTTTCCCTAATTGTGCCAAAGTCTCTAAAAGCCAGGCATGTTGCCACCATTCGCAAGGATGGCTTCCCAGGGTACACTCTTCGCCCCAAGGGGGAGCGAGATACTTACACTTCTATCATTTATCTCGAACCTTTTAATTGGCGTAACCAGCGCGCTTTCGGTTATGACATGTTTTCCGAGCCGGTGCGTCAGGCAGCCATGGAACAAGCTCGCGATCAGGGTAAAACAAGCATGTCAGGCAAGGTTGTCTTGGTGCAGGAAACCGACAAGCAGGTTCAATCGGGTTTCCTGATGTATCTGCCGGTGTATAAAAAAGGTTCAACGCCGGTAACTCTGGAAGAACGGCGCACTCAAATCCTCGGTTGGGTGTATGCCCCGTTTCGCATGGGCGATCTGATGGCTGGTGTAGCGGGGGAGCACACTGGTGAATTGGATTTTAGAGTCTACGACGGTGCGGAAGTTGCCGACTCGATGCAGATGTACGAATCCTATACTGGCGAACGCCATGAGTCAGGGTTGTCTAATCTCCGAACGGTCAAGCGCTTAGAAATCAACGGCCATCCTTGGACTTTGGTGATCGACCCTTTGCCTTCCTTCGCGGAGCGAATCGGTGGGGGTAAGCCTAAGGTTATCGGTATCGCTGGCATAGGTTTGAGCCTGTTGTTGACCTTGGTGACGTGGCTTTTAGCAACGGGCCGTAAACGTGCACTGGCCCTTGCCACGGAAATGAACTGTGAATTAACCGAAAGAAACCAACAATTGGATTTTGCCAACCGCCAGCTTTCCCGCGCCACACGTCTGAGGGATGAGTTTCTTGCCAATATGAGCCACGAATTGCGGACCCCGCTCAACGCGATATTGGGTATGACGGAGGCTTTGCAAGAAGAAGTTATTGGGCCGATAGACGATCATCAGCGGCAGGCTCTTCATACCATTGAGGTAAGTGGAACTCATCTGTTGGAGTTGATAAACGATATTCTTGATTTGGCGAAGATAGAAGCAGGCGAGATGGTTTTGGATTGCGTTCCGGTTTCCATGCAGCAGTTATGCAAGTCAAGTCTGCTGTTTATCAAGCAGCAAGCCCAACAAAAAAGCATTTGTCTTGAGGTGAGCATACAGGCCGATCTGCCCTATTTCCTGCTTGATGAACGGCGTATTCGACAAGTATTGATTAATCTACTCAACAATGCGGTAAAATTTTCGCCCGAGGGAGGGGATGTCACGTTGGTGGTGGGTCTCGACCAGGCGACAAATAATAATGGGGCTTCGCTCAAAAGGGATGTTTTGCTGATTGATGTCATTGATCGGGGGATCGGCATCGCCCCGGAAGACATAGGCAAGCTTTTTCAGCCCTTCGTCCAGATCGATGGTGCCTTGAACCGCCAATATTCCGGCACTGGTTTGGGTCTGGCGATGGTAAAGCAGATTGTTGAGCTACATGGCGGTAGAGTGGAGGTGTGCAGTGAAGTCGGCAAGGGTAGCCGCTTTGCGGTTAGTCTGCCTTGTGATAAATTGGCAGTGTCTCCTCCCGAGTTGGCTGTCAAAGCCCAACTCGATACACTCCCTAAGATGGACGAGTTACCAGGAAAGCCTCACTTGCTGTTGCTTGTGGAGGACAATGAAGCCAATATGTACACCTTTTCCAGTTATTTAAAGGCGAAGGGTTATCGCCTTTTGCTGGCACGAGACGGCAATGAAGCGCTCAAGTTGGCCCAAGCGAATCTCCCATCCTTAATTCTGATGGATATACAACTGCTTGGAATGGATGGACTAGAGGCAACGCGCCGGATACGCAGCGATAAGAAACTGGCCAATATCCCGATTGTCGCGTTGAGCGCTTTGGCTATGCCAGAAGACCGAGAAAGATGCCTTGCAGCCGGTGCTGATGACTATCTCAGCAAGCCAGTGAAACTGAGCCAACTTGTCGGCAAAATTCAAAAGTTATTATTAAGATAAGGATAAACAGCCAATGCCACAATCTTCCATATTAGTGGTTGACGATGAACCCTTTAATTTCGATGTGGTAGAACTGTACCTAAGGGGACTCGATTATAATTTGCACTATGCCGCGAGTGGCAAAATGGCACTTGATTGTTTGGATTCCTATCAACCTGATATCATTCTACTGGATGTCATGATGCCGGAAATGGATGGGATCGAAGTCTGCAAGCGCATCAAGTCCATGTCAAAATGGCAAACAGTCCCTGTCATTGTGGTGACCGCCTTGTCAACCAAAGATGATCTGGCCCGTTGCCTAGAAGCCGGAGCGGACGATTTCATCAGTAAGCCCGTCAACCGCATTGAACTTCGAGCTAGGATCAATTCCATGCTTCGCATCAAGCGTCAGTTTGACTCCATGGATAAATTGGTGCAATTGCAATACAACACAATTGACCAATTAGAGAATGCTTTGGATGAGCATCAAAACCAATTGTAAGGAGACGCTGATGGCAGCCGTTGAAGTCTGTCGTCCGGCAAGAAATGAAATTGCTGTAATCAATTTGTAATGTTGAAATGATAAAATCCAAAGCTTGTAGCTTTCGGTGAATTATTTTTCAGGCTCATCTCACCGGCTTAATATCTTCTGACCCATGCCCATTGAACAATCCGTTATTGTTGAAGACTCATCCTTTATAGTCTCGCTAGTCCATACCACAGGCCAGGGAAGGGTCCGCTTACATGTACAAGGTCTTTACCGTTCCGACAAATTGAAAATGGACTTGGAAAGTGCCCTGTCAAGTCATTCAATGATAAATGAAGTCTATGCGAACAGTTTGACTGGCAACTTATTGGTGCAATTCCTTCCCGGCAAAGACCAGAATGTGGTCATAGAGGAAGTGGAAAAAGTGGCCCGCCGGTGTTTAAACGGGCGGATTGTCCCCTTCGCCAAAGCAAAACTGCAACTAGGCCAAAGCAAGCCAAAAAAAGCCACGGACGCTTCATCCTTTACGAGGCGGCATCAATTTCAATTTAAAAATTCACCATCGGCACTGGAAGTTGCGCATAGCCAGCCGATACCCTCCCATGCCTGGCATAAGCTGGACACGCGCGAGACCATGTCATGCCTGGAAGCGTCCAAAGAGGGTTTGTCGGCCCTTGAGGCAGGGCATCGACTGCAAATTTACGGTCCTAACCGCCTCGCCGAAAATAAGCGGCGATCGACCTTGCAGATGTTTGTAGAACAGATTGCCAACCCTGCCATGCTCATGCTTGGTGTGTCGGCGGTGGTGTCGGTGGCCACGGGTGGGTTGATTGATGCCGCCGTCATCGTTAGTGCGGTGTTGCTCAACGCCATCATTGGCTATGTGACGGAAAGCTCGTCGGAACGTACCATCAGTTCCTTAGGCAGCATGGCACCAACCCATGCCCATGTAATCCGTGAAGGCAAGCAGATGGCAATTCCTGTGGAGGACATTGTCATTGGCGATTTGCTGGTGTTGACTCCAGGATCTTATGTCCCCGCCGATGCCAGACTGCTTAACAGCAGTCGTATAACCGTCGATGAGTCTGCACTGACTGGCGAGTCCATGCCGGTCGGCAAGCATTGGGATTTTATCGCGCCAGACGACACACCTCTTGCCGATCGCAAGAATATGTTGCACATGGGTACGATAGTCACTGGCGGTAGTGGACAGGCACTGGTCGCGGCGACAGGACGAAATACTGAAATCGGCCTGATACAATCATTAGTCGGTGAGGTGAAGCCGCCGAATACCCTATTGCAGCGCCAACTTGACGATCTAAACGGGAATTTGGCAAAGGTGTGTGGGCTTCTTTGCCTAGGGGTTTTCGGCTTGGGGGTTTTACGGGGCTATACATGGCTGCAAATGCTAACTTCTTCGATTACGCTGGCGGTTGCCGCAATTCCAGAAGGCTTGCCGGCGGTGGCCACTACGACGTTAGCCATCGGCATACGCAATTCCCATCGTGAAAAAGTATTGATCCGCCAATTGGGCGCGGTGGAAAGCTTGGGTTCAGTGCAAGTGATCTGTTTGGACAAGACCGGTACACTGACTCAGAACAAAATGAAGACAGTTTCCATCCGTACCGCCGGGCATACTGTCTCCATTACCGATGATCGCTTTGAGGTTAAAGGCCAATCAATCGCCCCGCTGGAACAGCCTGAAATCAAAAAGCTTTTGCAAATGGTTTGCTTGTGCAGCGAAGTTAAATTCAACGGTTCTGGAATTGCCCCAGAATTGGAAGGTTCCCCTACGGAATGTGCCTTGGTGGAGGCTGCTCTGAACGCCGGGGAGGATGTCAGGGCATTGCGGGTAACTTATCCTTTGCTAAAAACTACACATCGCGCTGAGAACCGCCCTTACATGATGACCGTGCATGAGATGCCTGAAGGCGGCTTGCTATTTGCGGCTAAAGGAAGCCCTGCTGATGTGTTGGCCCTTTGCCAATGGAGGCAGCATGATGGCGAGATGGAGGAACTCGACAGCTTCATTCGTGACCGCATCATCGAGCGGAACGATCGTCTCGCCGGTGATGCCCTGCGGGTTCTTGGGGTTGCCTATGCCTGCGGCGATAAAACGGAAAAACTGAAGGCACCACCACTAGTCTGGCTTGGACTGATTGGAATGGAAGATGCGCTCCGTCCCAATATGGATCGCCTGATGGAGGAGTTCCATAGTGCCGGGGTAAGGACCGTGATGATTACCGGCGACCAAAGTGCCACAGCCTATTCGGTGGGCCGTCGGCTAGGGCTGAGCGGTGATGCCCCGTTGGAAATCATCGACTCGGCAAATTTGGACAAGCTCGACCCGGATATTCTCAAAGGGGTGATCAAAAACACCTCGGTTTTTGCCCGCGTCAGTCCTGCGCACAAGCTGAAGATCGTACAGGCTTTGCAGGAAGCCGGGCATGTGGTGGCGATGACCGGCGACGGTGTCAACGACGGCCCCGCGCTAAAAGCGGCGGACATCGGCGTGGCCATGGGCGACCAAGGCACCGATGTGGCTCGTTCGGTGGCCGATGTGGTGCTTGAAGACGATAACCTGCACACCATGATTATTGCCATCCGCCAAGGCCGCACCATATATAGTAATATCCGCAAGAGTTTGCGTTTCCTACTGTCAACCAATCTTAGCGAAATCGAATTAGCGGTGCTCACCATGGCATTGGGAATGGGTGAAGCACTTAATCCATTGCAATTGCTATGGATTAACATGGTTGCCGACATAGCCCCGGCAATGGCCTTGGCATTGGAGCCTCCTGAATTGGATGTGCTCAAGCAACCGCCCCGCGATCCAACTCGCGCCATTATCAACGGTCCCGATTTCCGCCGTCTGTTAAGGGAATCCCTATTCATCACCGGTGGATCTTTGGGCGTTTACAGTCTAAGCCGACTGCGCTATGGGCCGGGCTTGCAGGCCAGTTCCAATACATTCCTGGCTTTCACCCTAGCCAAATTCCTGCATGCACTCAGTTGTCGGTCGGAAGACACCACCGTGCTTGACTTCGAGCGTCCACGCAACCCGCATATGGTTACTGCATTGGCGGGTACCTTGGCTATCCAGGCCTTGGCGACCTTCGTCCCACAACTACGATCCCTGCTACGCTTGACACCTTTAGGTTTAGTGGATCTGCCACTGATTCTGGCGGGTGCTGGCATTCCTTTTGTGCTCAACGAATCAGCCAAGCGCATTATCCAAAATACGCGCAAGAATGGAGACCCAAACTAATGAAACAAGATTTCCTTTTTACTTCCGAAGCGGTTGCCGAAGGACATCCAGATCGTCTTTGTGACATGATTAGCGACACTGTTGTGGACCGATTCCTGCGCCAAGACCCGTATTCCCGTGTTGTCACCGAATGTGCCCTATCCAAGGGCGTGGTGTTTATGGCGGCGCGCTTCGCCTCCACAGCCAACGTCGATCTGCCTGATGTGGCGCGTTCGGTCATTGGGCCTGTCGGCTATCGCCCGGAAGATTTCAATGCGGCAGACTGTACGGTGGTCACCAGCATAATCACAATGTCACCTGACCAGCGTGCCAAGGCGGACGAACTGGAAATGACGGATAGTGAAATAGAGCACCTGCCCGCCACCCACCAAGCCACCATCTTCGGTTTCGCCTGTAACCAGACGCCACAGTTAATGCCTATCCCGATTATGCTGGCAAATAACTTCGCGCGCAAACTGACCAAGGTACGCCGAAAGGCAATTAATTATCTGTCTCCAGATTGCACTGTCCAAGTTGGTGTCGTCTACGAAAATGCCAAACCGGTTCGCATACACAATATCACCATCGTCGCGGGCTACCAGTTTAGGGTAAAGGTCGATCCGGTGATTTTACGGGAGGACTTGTTGCAGCATGTCATTAATCCAGTATTGGCAAAGGAAACTTTGGAAATTGACGAAAGCACACAAATTTTTATCAATCCCCAAGGGGCATTTCCAAAAAGTGGGCCTGCCTATCATTCCGGCATGACCGGCAGGAAATCCGCAGGTGACACTTATGGAGGCTATGCACGGCATAACGGGGCCGCCTTGAGCGGCAAGGATCCTTCACGGATTGACCGCACCGGTGTTTACGCCGCACGTTATGCCGCAAAGAACATCGTTGCGGCCGGGTTGGCGGAAGAATGTGAGGTGCAACTCAGTTATTGCATAGGCTATTCCTCTCCGGTCAGCATCCAGGTGCAGACTTTCGGCACCGGAATAATTTCCGACAATGAAATCAAGCGAAGGATAGAACAAAACTTCGACTTTCGCCTAGGGGCGATTATTCGCGACTTTGCCCTCCGCCATTTGCCCTCTGATTATACCGATGGCTTCTACGGCAAATTGCCCGCCCTTGGTCATTTTGCCAATGAGCAGTTGGATTTGCCTTGGGAAAGGACGGACAAGTGCGACTTGTTAAAATAATAAGTCATAGTGTCCCGGCGATTTTGAAGCATAGACTCATGGCGAAGGCGCTACTGGTCTATCCTTTTTCACTCATCCATTTCCGCTTCTGAATCACTAAACTATGCCAGCCGTCTCCCTCATTAGCCGATATCTCAGAAATCCAATTTATTGGCTTGCCCCGTTCATACCTATCGCCGAGTTACTTCAACATTCGGGTGGCCATTCCTTGGCGGCCATCAGGTTCGGGTGTGCAGCTCTGGCCTTGATTCCAGTTTCCGCGCTGATGGTGGAATCCACCGAACAAATTGCCGACCAATCCAGTGAAACCCTGGGTGGTTTGCTCAATGCCACTTTCGGCAACGCCCCTGAGTTGATTATCGCCCTGATCGCGTTAAAAGCGGGCTTGTTTGATGTGGTAAAAGCCTCGATCATCGGTGTCATTCTCGCCAACCTATTGTTTGTGCTTGGCTTGTCCTTGCTGGTCGGGGGGCTTTATTTCCGGGTACAGAAGTTCAACCGCCAAGGGGTGCGGGTCGAACGCTCGGTTTTGATGATTGCAGCGATCAGCATAGTCTTGCCCAGCGTGTTTGACAACTTTGTTTCGCCAGAGATGTACCAGCATGAGTCTCAGCTTAATATCAGCGTGGCCGTCGTTCTGCTGGTCACCTATGCATTGAATTTGCTGTTCATGCTGAAAACCCATCCGCATTATTACGCCTCCAAAAAGGCGGAGGAAATCTTAGAGCAAGAGACCGGCCAATGGTCTCTGCAAATTTCAATAGCGATTTTGCTGGCTTCCTCGGTGGTGCTTGCCTTGTTAAGCGAAGTATTGGTGGGGGCGGTCGAAGAGACTGCAAAACATTTGGGAATGTCCAAGGCGTTCATTGGCTTGATCATTATCGCGCTGATTGGCGGCACGCCTGAATCCGTGGCCGCCGTGACCATGGCCCGGAAAAACAAACTCGACCTGACCTTGGGGATAGCCGTAGGCAGTAGCATACAAATTGCTTTGTTCGTGGCTCCAATCCTAGTGCTCAGCAGTTATTTCATAGCGCCTAGGCCACTTAACCTGGTGGTGGGCAATGCTGGCATCATGATAGTGTTGTTCCCGGTGATGATTTTTTCGATGATTGCCGCTGATGGCAAGTCAAATTGGTTCAAGGGTGTCCAACTCCTCAGCGTTTACTTGCTAATTGCCCTGTTCTGCTACTTCCTGCCTGACATACCTGAGCTTCCATTGATTAAGCCTTAATGATATGAGTGAAAAAGAACAAGATTTGCCCGAGGAAGATTTGGCTGAACTGGAAAGGGCGTACCAGCTTCTTGAGTATCCTTCGTTTGCTGCCCGGCTAAGCAGTTTGATAGGCGATCCCATCGAGCAGGCTTTGCATTTGATGCCAAAGTCGTGGTATCGCAAGATTGACGAGGCGGCCGAGCGCAGTATCAGTGGCATGCTGGATTTAACGATCAACGGCATGACCCAGATAAGCCCGGATGCTTCCAATGACCCGTTGCACAGGGTTTTGGTCATGGGTACTGGCGCGGTCGGGGGCTTTTTCGGGCCAGCTTTACTGCTTGCCGAATTGCCGGTCACCACTGCTTTGATGTTGCGTTCAATCGCTGATATTGCCCATAGCCAGGGAGAGGATATGAGCAGTGACGATGCCAAGCTGGCTTGTATTCAGGTCTTTGCCTTTGGTGGACGCACCAAGGAGGACAATGCGGCGGAGACCGGCTATTACGGCCTGCGCGTCACTTTGGGCCTGCACTTCTCCCATCGGCTGGTGCAGTTTAAAACCCCTTCCAAAGCGCCCATTCCTGCCGGGATCAATCTAGTCAGGGCCATCGCCTCGCGTTTTGGGGTTATCGTATCGGACAAAATTGCGGCGCAGATGGTGCCCTTTGCCGGAGCGGTCAGCGGGGCCTTGTTGAATCTGGTCTTCATGAAACACTTTCAGGACATGGCAAAGGGCCATTTTATTGTGCGAAGGTTGGAAAGGCTGTATGGTGCGGAGGCAATCCGTCAGGCATACGAAAATATTGGTCAAAACACAGCCAAACCAAAACCCAGTTTTAGTCAGTTGGAAGGGTGGTAGCCCCTTTCCTGTATCCATTGCTGTTTATGGTTTTACTGCATTTATTGATAAATCAATATGTTATTTTAGAGAAATAAATTCCAATAAAATGCAGGTAATTTTAGTTGACATTCTCTCCCTGTTGCGCTAAATTTAAACGGCGTCTGAGAAGAGTCGCTAAGCGCCTCGTCTCTGGGCCTAATTGGCCCAGAACTCAGTCGCTTTTTTTTGCCCAAAAATCATGATGCCAAAAATATGTATATTTGCTATATAGATGAATCTGGTACATCTGCAATTCCCGGAAATACTTCTCATTTTGTCCTAGCTGGCCTATCACTGCCGATTTGGCATTGGAAAGACTGTGATACTGAAATTGCAAAAATAAAAGCGAAATTTCAACTTGAAATAAATGATGAAATACACACTGCATGGATAGCGCGACCATATCTTGAACAGATAAGGATACCCAATTTTAAAGATTTGTCTTATCAGCAAAGACGCTCGCAAGTTAATCAATATAGGAGGGGCGAGCTACTTCGTCTTCAGAGAAGTCAAGCAAGACAATACAAGCAAACAAAAAAAGAATTACTCAAAAACAGAAGCCTACATTCATCTGGCCCTCAAGGAAAGAAATGATCTGTTGCTTGAGCTTGCTACAGCAGTTGGCGATTGGGGGTTTGCAAGGTTATTTGCTGAATGTGTAGATAAAGTTCACTTTGATCCATCTCGTACTAAATATAACTTGGATGAACATGCATTTGATCAATTAGTATCACGATTTGAGGCTTTTCTGCAACATACAGAAACAGATTCACAGCAGTTCGGATTACTCGTCCATGATAATAATCATACGGTAGCGAATAAACATACCGTATTAATGAAAAAATTTCATGCAAATGGAACTGTATGGACAAGCATAAAGAATATCATAGAAACCCCTCTTTTCGTTGATAGTCAACTAACGAGCATGGTTCAGATTGCTGATCTTTGTTCATACGCGCTTCGGCGTTATCTTGAAAATAACGAAAAATTGCTATTTGATCAAATATTTAAACGTGCCCACAGAAAAAATCAAACAACTGTCGGAGTGCGGCATTTTACGAATCTTCAATGTACATGTGACATCTGCGTGGCTCACCGACGATAAACTATTGAGGTTCAGGGTTCGCAACCTGCCCTCACCATGGATGGCATGGTAATGGGGGCTTACCCCGATACTCAGAGTAGGGGCAGGTTCTGCAATCTGGATGCATGAGGGACATCCTTGTCCCTCGCCATTTATGAGGCTGGACTATGCAAATTGGCTGCCCTGTCCGCTTATGCCGGGTCCGGCAGCCCCAAATTCTCAGACAGAAACTCACCAGTCTGTTCGGCAACCTCCTTCACTTGGCGTTCTTTTTCCTCAAGGGCTGCCTTGGCCGCAGCAGCCCCGTCATGCAAGGCATTGTCGATCACGCTGTGTTTCGGGATGAGCAGTTTCGCAGTCAATAAGGAACTGAAAACCACCCCGTAGGAAATGGCATAAAATGTCCGGTATGCCACTTTTGAAACAATGTTGGTTTTGACTTCCGGAACTTCGCTCTTTGTTTCGGCGGCTTCTTGCGCTGCAACAATGCTTGGGTCGTCTTGGTTATCAAGACTGAATTTTTCTTGGCAATAATTATAGATTTTTTTCTTCATGTTAATAGCTCCAATAGAATGATGTGAAACAAATTTCAATCGAACACCCTTCCAGGCTCATGTCACTGGTTTTACAGAGAGAATTTTCTTCAAGACTGTGATTCTCTGATGGTTGACAGTATAACAAGATTCTTCCATATTTTTCTGAATGTCATCAAACTGTAACAATATTCTGGTTCAGTATCCGTTGGTGTTGCCAGTCAGTGTGTCGCTAAATATTAATAATCCCTAGGTAGAGTGCTTTAGCGGATGCTGTTGCTTTGCCAGCCAAGTCTGGTTAAAGCTTTATTTCAACCCCTGTTGAGTGCCTTGCCCAAGTCTTGTTTAAACAGGCAGTTACTGGAATAATATGTAACGATAGTGGGTGAGATAAAAAAGTTGTCCGCGAGTGTAAGGACTGTCTTGCTCCTTTATGCAAAACCCGCAAGCAAGGCAATCCTTGATCAACATTGTTTAACACAGAAGAGTTTGTATGCCGAATTTCCAAGACATTTTCAAAAATGACATCGTCCGTGGCACGGCACTGGGTGTCAGTGCGGCCCTCGTTGCTTTTGCGGCGATCCCGTTAATTATCACTGCCACCCGTCCGCTTGCCAGGGTGGCCCTTAAAACCAGTTTGTTAGCACTGGAGAAGGGTAGGGAAGCCATTTCCGAAGCGGGCGAACATCTTGAGGACCTTGTCGCCGAAGTGAAGGCTGAGATGGTCGCAGACCGTGAAGCCTTCAATGAGGCGGTGGCCGAGGCAGTGGAAGACAATTTAGAGGGCATGGAATAAATTTGGGGTTTTTGCCAAGGCGGTGCCATACCAGCCCAGCCCACAATGCGCTTCTTCTTAAGCCCTGTGCATAATTATTGCTTTGCGTATTAGGATATGTCACTTTTATTCAATCTAAGGTTGAACTGATGAATTCAAATACCGAGCAATCCAAAACAGGCGATAACGCCGAATCCTCATCATCCATCACGGTGGACATTTCCGATAGACTGGACAGTCTGGCTTTGGACAAGGAAGAGTTTCAGCGTGAATTTCTGGACAATCTTTTTTATGTCCAGGGCAAGTTTCCAGCGTTGGCTACGAAGCACGATTATTACATGGCGCTTGCCTATACCGTGCGCGACTACATACTTCATCGATGGGTAAGCACGGCATCCGTATACACAGCCAACAAATCCCGAACGGTCTGTTATTTTTCGGCAGAATTCCTGTTGGGTCCGCATCTTGGCAACAACCTGATAAACTTGGGTATTATGGATTTGGTCAAGCAAGCGGTTGAAGAACTCGGGATGAATTTTGACGAACTATTGCGGGAGGAAAACGAACCCGGCTTGGGCAATGGAGGGCTGGGACGCCTTGCTGCTTGCTATCTTGATTCACTGGCTACGTTACGCATTCCTACTTTGGGTTACGGGATACGTTATGAATTTGGCATATTCGAGCAGGCCATTGTGGATGGTTGGCAGGTGGAACGTACCGACAAATGGCTGAGGTTCGGCAACCCTTGGGATATTCCCCGGCCTGAATGGGCTGTTGAGGTAAAGTTTGGTGGCAACATCGAACATTTCAAGGATCAACATGGGGCGGATCGGGTGCGCTGGTTGCCGGCCAGAACGGTATTGGGCATCCCCTACGACACGCCGATCTGCGGTTACCAGAACAATACCGCCAATACGTTGCGGCTATGGCAAGCCGATGCGCCGGAAGCCTTCGACGTGGGCATGTTCAACCGGGGTGACTACTATGGCGCGGTCGAACGGAAGGTTCGTTCGGAAAACCTCACCAAGATTCTGTATCCGAATGATGAGCAAATTGAGGGCAAGCGCCTCAGATTGGAGCAACAATATTTCTTTGTTTCCTGCTCATTTCAGGACATGATGCGCATTATTTCTGTGCAACATATACCGTTGGAGAAATTTCACGAGAAATTTACTGTTCAACTCAATGACACCCATCCGGCCATCGCCGTCGCCGAGTTGATGCGCCTGTTGTTGGATGAACACCAAATGGATTGGGATCAAGCCTGGGATATTACCCGCAAAACATTCGCCTACACGAACCACACCCTCATGCCAGAAGCCCTCGAGCGCTGGCCTTTGGGCATGTTTGCCAGTCTGCTGCCTAGGCATATGGAAATTATTTATGAGATTAACGCCGGCTTTTTGGAAGAGGTCCGTATGCGTTTCATTGGCGACGAAGAACGGGTTTCACGGCTTTCACTGATTGATGAAAGCGGCGAACGCTATGTCCGCATGGCCCATTTGGCCTGTGTGGGCAGTTCCGCCATCAACGGGGTTGCCAGATTGCATTCTGAACTTCTGAAAAGCGATGTCTTGCGGGATTTTTACGAACTGTGGCCGGAAAAGTTCCAGAACAAAACCAACGGTGTCACCCCTCGCCGCTGGATGGCTTTGAGCAACCCGCGCTTGTCCGGTTTCATTACCCAATCCATAGGGCCGGATTGGATCACTGACTTGACCCAATTAAAGTCTTTGGAACCCTTGGCGGAGGATCGGCATTTCCGTTCCCAGTGGCGCGAAGTGAAACGGCTGAACAAGCATCAGTTTGCCGGTTTTGTGCGGCAGTCAACTGGCATAGGCATTGATCCCGATGCTCTGCTTGATGTTCAAGTCAAGCGTATTCACGAGTATAAACGCCAGCATTTGAACATCCTCAGTGTCATCAACCTATACTTAAAGCTGAAGGCCAATCCCAATGGGCCGGTAGTGCCTCGCACGGTCGTTTTTGGTGGCAAGGCCGCGCCCGGTTACCACATGGCGAAACTCATCATCAAGCTCATCAACTCGGTGGGCGCGGTGATTAACCGTGACAAATTGCTGCGCGACCAACTTAAAGTAGTGTTCCTGCCCAATTACAATGTTAGCAATGGGCAACGTGTCTACCCGGCGGCTGAGCTTTCCGAGCAGATTTCAACGGCGGGCAAAGAAGCTTCCGGGACCGGAAACATGAAGTTCCAAATGAATGGTGCGTTGACCATCGGAACCTTAGACGGAGCCAACGTCGAAATGCGCGAGGCCGTAGGGGAGGAAAATTTCTTCCTATTCGGCTTGACTGATGTGGAAGTGTCCAAAACCCTGCGGGAAGGCTACCGGCCCGGAGAATTGTTTGAAACCAATGCCGGTCTGCGTGAAGTCATCGAGTTAATCCGTTGTGGGTTTTTCTCGCGTGGCGACGGCGATATTTTCCGCCCACTAGTGGACAACCTGCTTTACCATGACCCCTTTTTGGTTTTGGCCGATTTTCAATCTTATATTGATTGTCAGGCTCAAGTTGAAGCCGCCTATCTGGACCCGGAACATTGGACGCGGATGTCGATACTCAATACCGCCCGCTCGGGCCTGTTCTCCTCTGATCGGGCGATTCAAGAATATGCCGACGACATCTGGAAGGTCAAACCTGTCGATATCGACCTATTGCGCCAACACCGACTGACAGCCAGGACGATTCAGGTTCAGTAATAGCGTTTTAAAAATCAAATGGCTGATGATTAAGCTGGTACGGATAACATCCCTGGGAGGGATGTTATCCGTGGGTTGCCGTATGGCAAGTCATCGTCAGGGGCGTCGATACGCATCGACATGAATGTTGGGCTTATTCCTGACTGTTTCAAGGCTTCAAAAACACCGTGCGTAACATCAGTTATTCACTTGCCAAATTATTCCTCCAAGTCTGGCTTTCTTTCTCGAACAGACGGTTGGCCTCCTGCGGACCCCAGGAACCGGCGGGGTAGGTGGGGATGAAGTCGCGTTCCACTGCCCAGACCTTCAATATTGGATCGACTACGCGCCAAGCCCAATTGACCTCGTCGGAGCGCAAGTACTGTGAATGGTCGCCTTCGATCACGTCCAGCAACAAAGCCTCATAGGCATCAAGGTGGTAACCCCCGCCTGTCGTGCTACAGGTGCTGGCGTCCAGTTGGGTAGTGCGGGTTCTCATGCCTATGCCCGGTTCGCGTACTTGTAACTCGGCGCGGATGCACTGTTCCGGCTGGATGCCCAGCAGTAGCCAGTTCGGTGCAATTTCTTGGATTTGGGTTTCTCGGAACAATTGCTGCGGCGGATGCCTAAAACGAATGCTAATCATCGAGTGGCTTTCCGCAAGGCGCTTGCCAGTGCGCAAGTAAAATGGCACATTGCGCCAACGCCAGTTGTCGATGTAGAGCTTGATGGCTGCGAAGGTTTCCGTGGTGCTTTGATTGGGTATGCTCTTTTCGTCCAGATAACCCGGTATATTGTCATTGCCAATCCTGCCCCGTCCGTACTGTGCACGAAACGAGTGGGCATGGACGGCGTTCTTGGTTATCGGGCGGATTGATTTTAGGACTTTGACCTTCTCGTCCCTGATGGATTCGGCATCTAGGTTTGGCGGCGGTTCCATGGCGACTAGGGTGAGAAGTTGGAGCAAATGGCTTTGTATCATGTCGCGCAAAGCCCCCGCGCTATCATAGAATTCAGCCCGGTCCTCAATGCCTGCGACCTCTGCGTGGGTAATCTGCACATGGTCGATGTAGTTCCTGTTCCACATCGGTTCCAGCAGCAGGTTGGCGAATCGGAACACAAATACATTCTGCACGGTTTCCTTGCCCAGATAGTGATCGATACGGTACAACTGCTGCTCACTAAAGTTCAGGCGCAGGCTGTGGTCTAATGTGCAGGCATCTTCCAAATCATAGCCAAAGGGCTTTTCGATCACCAGTCTACGCCAGCCGTTGTTTTCTTTGTTTAAATCGTTGAGAGCCAAACGTTGGGCCACCATTTTATATTCCGTTGGCGGCAAAGACAGGTAGAAAACGAAGTTAGATGGAAATGATGGATTTTTTTCAAGGTATTCTTTAAGCAATCGAAAGGTTTCGACCTCCTCAATATCGCCAAGAAAATAGAAGACCTTTCCTAGAAATCGGGCAAGGCAAGACGCATCCAAGTTATTGCCAATGCGTTCTTCCAGCCAGCGGGTGACCTCCTTTCGCCAGGTTTCGTCATCCCATGGCTTACGACCCACGCAAACGATGGCGATGCCAGCGGGAAGCCTATTCTCCGCCTCCAGATGGTAGAGTGACGGCAATAATTTAGTGCGGGAAAGATGACCGGTCGAGCCGAAAATAGTGAATACGCAGGGTTCTAAGACGGACATGCTAGGCTTTCCTTTAATGATGGTGGCTGGTGACAATATAAACCTAACAGGCGGTAAGACCAAGAGCGAAATGAGGCTGACCCGGTTTTGCAAACCGGGTCGATAAGGACATAGCCGAAAATAACTGCCTTTTTGCTCGTTCCCAAGCTCCCGCTTGGGAACGGGGTTTTTGAGGCTCCAGCTTTCCGAAGAATGGTCAAGCAGGAACTTGCAAGATAAAGGTTCCTAAGTGCTGCGAATCATCAGTTAAAGAGGTGTATGACAAATGAGTAAAGATAGACTGTGCAAAGCTATTGCGGCAATTGACCAAGCCAACAGCGAGGATCCGACAAAAGAGTTTTGGCAAGGCAAGGAAATCCCCAAAGAATTGCTTTACTCGGGCCGCATGGCCCAATGGCTTGAAAAGCTAGACCCCTCTCCTACTGAATCCCGACAAATCGCGGCCCGTGCCCAGCACATTCGCCGCTGGATGGTGAGTAGGGAGGATTATCCTGCTGGTCGTGAAGGTTATTTGCGCTGGCGAACGCATTTATACCATTTTCATGCCGACCAAACCGAGGTGATTTTGCGCGAGATCGGCTACGACGAGGAAACCATCCTTTTAGTCAGGAAGATGATTGGCAAGCAAGGCATCAAACGTGAACCCGACGTGCAATTGTTGGAGGACGTGGCTTGCTTGGTCTTTCTAGAATATTATTTTCCCGACTTTGCGAAAAATCACGACGAGGGGAAGTTGGTGGATATTGTCTGTAAAACCTGGAAAAAAATGTCCGAAGCTGGTCGCTGCGCGGCACTTTCCTTGACGATGCCGCCTGAATTGGCAGGGGTGGTTGCCAAAGCGTTGAATCTGGAGGAGAAAAAATCAGATGGCAAAACGGCGTAAGCAAGTAGAACAAAAATGTGACGAACCTGGACAAATCTGGCATAGCTTACCCGCAGAACTTGCCCTGCTTGCCTTGCTGGGTGACAGGGACAAAGGATTATCCTCGGAGGAAGCGCAACGTCGGCTCGATAAGTTTGGGCGGAATCTGCTTCCCCAGGCTAAACCCTCTAGCCCATGGCTGCGCTTTTTTCGTCAATTCAATAATGTGTTGATTTATGTGCTTTTGGCTTCGGCGGTGGGCGCGATGCTCACTGGCGACCTTGTAGATGCCGCAATTATTTTTTGTGTTGTTTTGATCAACGCCATCATCGGATTTTTTCAGGAAGGCAAGGCGGAAAGCGCACTGAACGCCATTCGCAACATGCTTTCCCTTTCGGCGGCCGTGTTGCGCGATGGCAAACGGATTTCCATACCCGCCGAGGAACTTTCCCTTGGCGACATCGTTTTTTTGCAATCAGGCGATAAAGTACCGGCGGACTTGCGCCTGTTGGACGTTAAAAACCTGCGCATCGACGAGTCGGCCCTAACCGGGGAATCCGAGCCGGTGGAAAAATCGACTTCGCCTGTCGCCGAAAACGCTTTACCAGGCGACCGTTTAAACATGGCCTTTTCCGGAACAATTGTGACTTATGGTCAAGCCGAAGGCGTAGTGGCTGCCACCGGTATCCACACCGAGTTGGGTAATATCAGCAACCTATTGAATCAAGTTGATTCCTTGGACACTCCATTGCAGCGGCAGATCGCGCAATTCGGCAATGAGTTGACTGTGGCGATTCTGTTGCTGGCTGCGGTCAGCTTTGTCTTTGGTGTCTATGTTCGCGGTTATGCCATGGAGGAAATGTTCATGGCAATGGTCAGCATTGCCGTTGCGGCAATTCCTGAAGGCTTGCCCGCCGTTATCACCATCATCTTGGCTGTCGGAGTCCAACGCATGGCAAGACGACACGCCATCGTCAGAAATTTGCCGGCAGTCGAGACTTTAGGGTCGGTGTCGGTCATTTGTTCCGATAAAACCGGAACCCTTACCCGCAATGAAATGACCGTCCATTCGGTGGCAATCGCGGGAACCGATTTTTTCGTGGATGGGGTCGGTTACGAAGGGCTAGGAGGATTCAACATGGACGGAAAGATGGCAAATCCGCCCGAACAGCCCATCCTGCTGGAGTTGGCCCGGATCAGTGTGCTTTGCAATGATGCCGAGTTGACCTACAAAGATGGGCAAGTGGTATTGCATGGCGACCCTACAGAAGGTGCCTTATTGGCTTTGGGGCGCAAGGCCGGGTTGGACATTGCAACGACCCGTGAAGAATTTTCAAGACTGGATGCCATCCCGTTCGAGTCAGGGCATCGCTTTATGGCCACGTTAAACCAAGGAGTGGGCGAGCAAAGTCTGATCCATCTTAAGGGTGCGCCTGAGGCCGTGCTGGGCTTGTGTTCGAGGCAGCGGGAAAAAACGGGTGACAATGCTTTGGCGAAGGATTATTGGCATGGCAAAGTCCAAGCGATGGCAGAGAAAGGTCAGCGGGTCTTGGCGCTCGCAGTCAAATCCGCCCCATTGGAAATTGACCAGCTTGAATTTTCTTCCCTAGGGGGTGATTTCACTCTGCTTGGATTGTGCGGACTGATCGACCCACCTCGCGAGGAGGCGATTCGTGCCGTCCATGAGTGCCACCAAGCCGGAATATGCGTAAAAATGATTACTGGAGATCATGGGGTGACTGCCAATGCCATTGCTAGACAACTGGGAATAGGCGGAGGATACCCGCCAATGCTGGGGGTCGAAATCGAAAAACTGTCTGACCGGGCATTGGCCTGGGCGGTGATGAAAAATGATGTGTTCGCCCGTTCCAGCCCAGCACATAAATTGCGCCTCGTTGAAGCGTTGCAATCCAAAGGCGCAATAGTGGCGATGACGGGTGATGGGGTGAACGATGCCCCTGCCCTAAAACGCGCCGATGTGGGGGTGGCAATGGGCAGGAAGGGTACCGAGGCGGCAAAAGAGGCAGCGGTGATGGTATTGACCGACGACAATTTTGCCACTATCGTTCATGCCGTGGAAGAAGGGCGTACCATCCACGACAATCTGAAGAAAGCCATCATGTACATTCTTCCGACAAGCTTTGGACAGGCAGGTGCCATCATGGTTGGGATTTTACTTGATTTGCCCTTGCCTATTACGCCATTGCAGATACTCTGGGTCAACATGGTCACTGCGATCACTCTGTCGTTGTCGCTGTCCTTTGAACCCTCAGAGGATAATGTCATGAAGCGCCCACCCCGCAATCCCGGTGAGGCATTGTTAAGCGGTTTTTTCCTTTGGCGAATTGTCTTTGTTTCGCTATTGTTGGTTTTTGGGCTGATGGGTTTATTCTTGTATGAACAGTGGTTGGGTGCGACTTTGGCCACCGCCCGCACGGCAGCAGTCAATGCGTTAGTCATCGGGGAAATTGCCTATTTATTTAACTGCCGATTCATCCATGCCCCGGCCTTATCGGTACGCAGCTTGACCGGTAATCGTTATGTATGGATTGCCATCGTTTTGCTGTTGGCGCTGCAATTGGCCTTTACTTATGCCCCACCGATGCAGGCATTATTCGGCACGACGGTCATACCTATCGAAGCGTGGGAGCGCATCGCCGCCTTCGGCCTGTCGCTGTTTTTAGTGGTGGAATTGGAAAAAACTTTGTTTCGCTTTGGCATGGCTTGGCAGAAGAAAGAACAGAAAAAACGCCACTGGGCATCAGCAATGGCAGTGGCGAAAACTGACCGGTCTTCGCTGACTCGCTACGCGTGGCTATCCATTGCCGCTGCGCTTGTCACCATCGCCTTGAAAACTTGGGCGTGGCGGATAACCGGCTCGGTGGGTTTGCTGTCCGATGCCATGGAGTCCGTGGTGAATCTGGTTGCCGCTATCATGGCATTGGCCATGCTAACCCTAGCTGCACAGCCCCCCGATGACCAGCATCATTTCGGGCATGGCAAGGCTGAATATTTTTCCAGTGCCTTGGAGGGTGCGCTGATTCTGATCGCGGCTTTTGGCATAGGCATAGCCGCCTATGATCGACTGATTCATCCCCGGCAGTTGGAGTCCATCGGGTTTGGCTTAGTGATTTCGACCTTGGCGGCACTGGTCAACTTGAGTGTGGCTAGGGTTTTATTGAGGGTTGGACGCAGACATAATTCCATCACCCTAGAGGCGGATGCCAAGCATTTGATGACTGACGTGTGGACTTCTGTTGGTGTGCTGTTGGCCTTGGGCGCGGTGGCGGTCACTGGTTGGCAACAACTGGACCCCATCATCGGTTTTGCCGTGGCCCTCAACATTATCTGGTCAGGGTTTACGCTGATGCGCCGGTCCGCCGCCGGCTTATTGGACTCTACCCTGCCGGAGGAGGAAAACGCCCACATTGACGATATTCTCGACCGCTATCGACAAGAGGGGGTCGAATTCCACGACCTGCGCACCCGCCAGTCGGGGGCGGACCGATTCATGACCGTGCATGTACTGGTGCCTGGAAAGATGACCGTGAAATCGGGTCACGACCTGTTGGACCGCATTGAAAACGACATTCGGCAAGCCATCGGCGAAATTACCGTGACCACTCACCTTGAACCGCTGGATGACCCGGCTTCCTTCATCCACGGGGAAACAGGATATAATCAGCATCCGGGCAGGGAAAGTTTGACTCCCGCCCCGGTGTCTAGGCGGAATGGTCCCGGTGGGGCGAAAAAAAAGTGATTACAGCGTTTTCAATATCTAGCAGTCATTAAGCCATGTTAAACCGTGTGGAATTAAGGAATTTTGGTCCAATCGCCCAACTTGATTGGTCGAGTCTTGGCAAGATCAATCTGGTCATTGGTGGTAATGGTAGCGGCAAGACTTTCTTGCTTAAGGCGTTGTACAGTGCTACGCGGACTTTGGAAGAGTTCAAGCGGGGCAATGAACAACGTTCCGCCGCAGAAATATTAGCTAATAAATTGCGTTGGACTTTCCAGTCCGAAAAAATTGGCGATCTTGTGACCAAGGGGATTGATGAACGTTTAAATTGTCGAATAACTTTTGATAAGCGAGTATTTAAATACGAATTTGGCGAAAAAACCATCAAGCAGATTTCAATTCTGACGAACAATGTGTTGCCCAGGGAAAGCAACTCCATTTTCTTGCCTTCAAAAGAGGTATTGTCATTGCACCATATTATTTTAAAGTCACGCGAGCAAGATAAGGTATTTGGTTTTGACGACACCTATCTTGATCTAGCGAGGGCGTTGCGCCAGTCTACAATAAAAGGGAAGAACTATAGTGAGTTTGCCAAATCCCGAAAAAGCCTAGAGGCTATTATTGGCGGAAAAGTTGTGTTTGACGAAGGTTTAAGAAGTTGGCAATTTAAAAATAAAAATAATCAAAAATTTCATATTGGTGTCACTGCTGAGGGGATAAAAAAAATTGCCATCTTGGATACTTTACTAGGTAATCGTTACCTAACACGGAATTCGATCATTTTTATTGATGAACCAGAGTCGGCGCTTCATCCGGTGGCGATTTCAAAACTGCTGGATATTATTGCCATGCTGGCTGAACGGGGTATTCAATTCTTTCTCGCCAGTCACTCCTATTTTGTGGTCAAAAAGCTTTTTTTGATTGCCCAAGAAAAAAACTTTTCAATCCCTGTTATTTCTGCAACTGAAATTTCTGCAACTGAAGTGGAGTGGCAAGTTGATGACCTCCTAGATGGAATGCCGGATAATCCGATCATCAGCGAGTCAATCCGCCTGTACAGGGAAGAAGTGGGAATGGTGCTAAGATGACTACTGATCCCTTTGTCGAATCCGGTATGAGTTTTGGACCATATCCAGAAGGGCATTGTTTTCGTATTGAAAAGAGCAATATCTATAAAAATATGGGTCATGGTGTGAAAATTGTGGAGTTTGTATTGTTACGACAAAAAAGCCAATCGCTGAAGGTATGCTTAGTCGAAGCCAAGTCTAGTGCCCCCAGACCGGAAAACAAACTCGATTTTGACAAGTATATCGGCGAAATTAGGGAAAAGCTGGTCAATGCGCTAATGTTGGTTGTAGCGTCATGTCTAAAGCGACATAAATCCGCTGAAACCGAATTGCCTGAGTTGTTCAAAACGCTAGATTTAAAGAACTCTGATTTTCAGTTGGTGCTTATAATTAATGGACATAGCGAAAATTGGCTTCCACCATTGCATGATGCATTAAAGATTGCATTACGCCCCACGGTCAAAACATGGGGTTTGTCGGCGAAGGCGGTTGCCGTAATTAATGATAAAATGGCAGTTGAACTTGGCTTAATCACTTGAGTTGTGCAGTACTTCTTCTTGCCATGTAAGCTGCAAAGAGGTTGTGATCCAAGTTTCGGAGTTGGCTTCTTAAAGATACTAGTGCCGGGCTTAAACCGCGTTTTTCAAGCTTGATGAGTCGGCTCAATAGATCAAATGCCTGAACGGGAGGCACATCCAAGCTAGGCACGGCATCGGATGCAATTTTCATATCCGAATGTTCAAGAAGTTGCCAGGCAGGAAACCATGCCCCCGTTGTTTCCCCTTCTGCATCAAGCCAATCGAACTCACTTTTGAAGGCGATCCACTCCTTTCGGATTTGAGGGTCGGCGATTTCACGTATTAAGGCGGGCAAACGCTTTGATCTCAAAAAAGCCAGCCTCATCAGCAGGGATCGGCAAGCATCTATTCCTCCGATAGGATAACGTGCCAAGCAAAGCCAGTAGACCAAATCCGAATTTTCATTCCAACGCGGAATCGATTCTATTGCCTCGACGGCGAACGAATAATCACCTGTTCGCAAGTATAGACCGGCACAGAACGATTGAGGAAACTCGGTGTCGTAAGCTTGGCTGCCTTGCGCTTTCGCCAGATATAGCCAATACGGACGCATGAAACTTTTTGCTTCCCCTCGCATCAAGGTTTCAACGGCGGGTTGCACTTCGACCTCTAGCCTTCGAACTGTCTCGCTTATCTCCATCGGTGTGGACGATGGAAATGGCCAGTCTTGGACAGCTTGGCAAAGGGTCTTCAATGTATCAAGTCCATGATATTCGGGTTCTCCGGCGATAATACGCTGTATGAAAACGGCGGCGTGGACAGCATCGAAATTACGCAAAGCGGCAATGGCATCGTTAGCGAAAACGACGGCCCCCGAATCATTGAACAGATCAAGTTGGGTTGGATGGGGTTTTTGACAAGTCATGGCTGTTTATTTTAATTCCATCCGTTTAAAATTAGAATTAATGATCAATTGAGGTCTTTATGAAAGCATTATTATGGCTGCTAACTTTTGCCTTTGGTCTAACTGCGGCCCAAGCCGAAACCTGCCCGGATTTACTCAATTTCACCGCACAGAAATTGCGCTCGAAAGAAACCGTCGATTTTTGCCAAGCCTATCAAGGAAAGGTTATTCTTGCTGTAAACACCGCCAGCCAGTGTGGGTTCACGCCGCAATTCAAGGGACTCGAAGCACTTTACCAAAAATATAAGGACCGCAATTTTGTAATCTTAGGGTTTCCGTCTGCCGATTTCCATCAGGAATTCACCGACGAACAAAAAACCTCGGAGGTGTGCCACCAGAACTATGGCGTGACATTCCCAATGTTCAAAGCCAGCTCGGTGCGCGGTGCTGATGCCAATGCATTTTTTAAGAAACTTGCCGAACGTTCGGATACCACGCCAAAATGGAATTTCTATAAATATCTGATTGACACACAGGGTAACGTGGTCGCATCCTTTGCTTCCCCAACGACGCCGGAAGATCGAGAATTGAACCAAAAAATCGAAGCCTTGCTGAAAAAGCCTTAACGCATTAGCAGGTCTAATGTTGACTAAAACGTCGTCTATATTTCATCGCTCTTGCTCAAAACGAGGATTTCCGGGGGAGGATTTTAGAAGTGGGAACTGATGGTGTAGGATGCCGGGTATGAGCAGTATTTATCCAATTGGCGTTTTTGATTCGGGCGTGGGTGGTTTGTCGGTTTTGCGCGATATTCGCAAGGAACTGTCGAATGAAGATTTATTGTATGTGGCTGATTCCAGCCACGCCCCTTACGGAGACAAAGAGTCCGAGTATATTGAAGCAAGGTCTATCGCCATCTCCCAATTCCTCGTGGATCAACCGGTCAAAGCCATCGTCGTCGCTTGCAATACCGCGACGGGTGCAGCGGTTGCCAAACTGCGGACTAGGTTTAGTGTGCCTATCATCGCGATGGAACCGGCTGTCAAACCCGCCGTTGAAAAAACCAAAACCGGAGTCGTCGGTGTGCTTGCCACCCGTCGGACGGTTTCCAGCGAAAATTTTATAAACCTGCTGACTCGCTTCGGAGCAAATGCCGACATCGTGGTCCAGCCATGCCCCGGACTCGTAGAGCAAGTCGAAGCGGGGGATTTGCTGGGCGAGAAGACACGTACCCTGTTGGAACCATTTGTATTGCCGCTGTTGGAGAGAGGTGTGGATACCATTGTCCTTGGTTGTACCCATTATCCTTTTCTAGCCCCGTTGATCCGGGCAATGGTGGGAATTGATGTTGATATCATTGACCCAGGCGAGGCGATTGCCCGCGAACTGCGCCGTCGCTTGGAAAACATTGGACGGTTGTCCCGCCGTGACCGGTTAGGCACTGAACAATTTTGGACCAGCGGCTCGCCGAAAAGCGCAAAAAAGCTGATATCACAATTATGGGAAACGGAGGTCGAAGTGATGCGGTTGCCTGAATGACCGAATTCCTCCGCCAAGCCACCCACTATTACGATGACCCGCTGACACGGGTATGGATTGCCTGTGCCGAGGCGGTCGGCTTTCGTATCGTGAGGACATCAGATGCCTATGCCTCCACCGACGGTTGTGGCACTATTCTGATTGCAGCCGATGAGTTGTTCGACTCCGATGATTCGGTCGCTCAAATGATACTGCACGAACTTTGCCATGCGTTGGTCGAGGGCGAGGTTGGGGAAAGCAAGGTAGACTGGGGTCTCGGTTATGCCGTTGGCAATAACCCATGGCGCGAACATGCAACCCTTAGGCTTCAAGCCTATTTGACTGGTCGGTTCGGCCTGCGGGATTTTTTCGCACCGACCACCGACTTCAGAGTGGATTTTTGGGATGCCCTCCCAGCCGACCCTTTTTATGCGTCACCAAAAGCGGGTGGCCGTCGTGAGTGCAGTTGCGTGGCGGCTCGTCTTGCCGCTTGGCGGGCTTCACAACCGCGGTGGGCAAGTCATCTTGACAAGGCACTGAAGTCCAGTGGGGCTATTGCAGCGGCAACGCCACGTGTAATAAGTTTTGAAACTGTGCGGATTTCCCGTCAATCCGGTATTGCTGGAGTGCAAGGCTTGCCTTGCGTTTCTAGTATGCCTTGCCCTAATACTGACCAAACGCAAGGCAAGCTTTACACTCTATCTAAAGAAAAATCTTTGCCTTCATTATGGTCAACGGTAGGCATGCCGTCCGAATTGCACCCCTCTGGACATTCGCCGGTAGCAGAGCAGTTTAAAGGGCTGGGTTGTTCTGATTGCGCTTGGAGTTTTGTCGAACGCCGAAAGCCACGCTGCCGCCATGCCCCTTCGATCCATTTGCCGGATAAATCCCCGGCCTGCTGGCGCTTCGAACCGGCAGGCGAATTGGACTGCCAGACCTGTGGCGCCTGTTGTCGCGAGGCTTACCATGCTGTTGAAGTTTCAAGCCGTGAGCCTGTCAACAAGCGCCGTCCCGAATTCGTTGTCATCCAAGACACCCGGCGCAAGCTGCTCCGCAATGGTGAGCGTTGTGCTGCGCTCCTCGGTGGAATCACAGCAAACGAAGCCTACTCATGCGCTATTTACGAAGACCGTCCGCGTACTTGCCGCGAATTCACCCGTGGCAGTGAAAATTGCTTGGATGCCCGCCGGAGGGTGGGGATGTCTTTATGAACCGCCGACCAGACCGACTCGGTTTTCACAACCGAGATTGACTCATGTCAGTCATATTTGACCGTGTCATACAAAAAACTACCAAATCAATGGCTGTTCTGCTGTGATGCCGCGTTGTTGGATAGGCTGACCGGTGGCGACAGAGCTTGGAGTTCACTGGAAATTTGGTCATAAAGCTCCCCCGCCCATTCCGGCATACCTTCAGCGTCGGTATCCAAAGGCAAAGTTCGCGGGTCTCGGGGGGCAATCACGACCTTCACATTTTCCTTGCCCACTTGGGCCGCCAATACGAACAATTCCTCAATTGCCTCGTCGCCCATGGCTAGGCAGCCAATCGAAACGGCCTTGCCATGGATGAAAATATCCCCGCCCGGATCGAATCTGCCTTCTTGATCCGCGTGATATAAGTCAAACTCATTGGGGTAATTCAGCTTCATCGAGAGGTGGTAATGGCTGTTCGGATTCAGTCCAGCAATCCGGTAGACTCCCTCGGGTACTTGCCTGTCGCCTTGGCGCAGTTTCGGGCCTGACACGCCGCTGGCAGCTTGGATGCTGTAGTCGCGGATAAACCTGAATTCGCCTTCGCCCTTGGCCCATAACTCAAGTTTCTTTTCTTGTTTCAATGCGACTAAAATAATTTCGGTTGGAGGGTAGGGTACCTTGGCCTTTTTAAAATAGGGGCTCAACATCCGCACCGAGTAGTCACCGTAATCATGAAGCACGTCCTCGACGGTCCATTGTCCGGGAAGTTTAGCGGGGGATGGAAAGTAGTTGGTATTGTGATGATGGGCTTGCGTGCCAATCTGCGATTTGACATTGTCGTCTCGCAGCTTTTGTCCGCCACAGGATGCCAAAAGGCCGATCAACGCCAAAGCGATGACATTTTTTGAGAACGATTTCATAATTTATGGTCAAAAAATTGGTGGTTCATAGTTTTTAGCGATTATATCCTAGTTAAAAGTTTTTTAATCAAGATGCCCATTGTAGTAGAATGGTAGACTTGGCATCTTTGAGGTTTTTTTCAAAGCGGTGGGCCATTGTGCCGCCAAATATATTTACCCCCGTTGTGGGCGCGAGGTGAAAGTGAAAACAAATGCATATCGTATGGGTACGGTAAAGCGGCTCATCAGTTGGCTTTTGGTGGGGGCTGTGGTTTTGGCGATAGGTTTGCCAATCAATGACTATGTCCATAGGCAGATTCTGCCTTTCGGTATCAACATGCCGCCCTTGGACGGCAAAGAAATGGTTGATCCGCGTACACCTCTGACCGTTCAGGCGACGGGTTTCAATGCCCAGCTTGCCAAGGTTGAACTGCGCGATGAAACCGGAAAGTTGATTGCCGAAGCCAATGGTGAAAACAGCGTCACCCTGCCTTCCCCTCTGGCTTTTGCCACTCGCCATACAATCAAAGCAACGGTAGTGCGACCTTGGTTCCGCCAGAGCCAAACCCGTGAAATTGCTTTCACCACGGTCAAAATCCCCAAACTTGAGGGGCCGAGCTTAAGGATTGTTGCACCTGATGCTTCTGTGACACTGCAATTTGACCAACCCGTTGGCGAAATAAAAACCAGCAGTGATTTGCATCTTGCGGTGGAACCGGATGCCAGCCGTAATACGGTCAAATTAACCGCCAGTGATTATGACCAAGATCATACCTATCCTGTGCAGATCGACTGGGAAACGGTTTCGGGTGTGCCATTGCCCCCGCTTCATTTGGATTTGACTACTGCCCCGCCTCTGACCGCCGAAACCAACCTGAAAGGGCAGGCCAACTTAGGTGTCGCCCTGCCGCTCATTATTAATTTCAGCGAACCCCTTGCCGAACAGGCGAATAAGGGGCAAAACATACAAATTAAGGCGGATGGAGGCAAAGAAGTGGCCGGACGATGGGAGCGTCAAGGCAAGAAGAGCCTAAGGTTTACCCCGCAACCTAGTTGGCCGGCCTCCAGTACCATCGAAGTCAGGATTGACCCGCTAGCACTCAAAAGTGTACGGGGAGGGACATTGGAAAAGCCAATCATTGATCGATTCACCACAGGTTCTGACAGGCACATATTCGTCTACTTGGACACCCAGCGTTTGGCCGCCGTGGAAAACGGCGAGGTAGTGCGCACGTTCAAAGTCAGCACAGGCAAAAACAAAACGCCAACCGTCACCGGTAACTTCTATATTTATGACCGGTATCGTCATAAAACCATGCGTAGTGATAGTAATATCCGTCCAGGGCAACATGGGTTTTATGAGGTGGAAAACGTTCCTTATACGCAATTTTTCCACAAAGACTATGCCTTCCATGGTGCTTTTTGGCATAACAATTTCGGTCGCACGGCAAGCCACGGTTGCGTCAATATGGCGACCAAAGACCTAAACCGGCGCTGGCCCCATGCACCCGAGGATGCAGGTTGGTTATTCCACTGGGCAGCCCTAGGGGTGCCGGTTACCGTGTATGCGAAATCACCGGAAGAAGTACCCAAGGAACAAGCTGGCAGTGACCGCGCCGTTCCAGATAAGGTGTCGGATGAGAAGAAATCCGAACGCGATACGGAACTGCGTGATTCCAGGGAACCCCTTGTCCACCTTGATCCATCTTTACAGAAGGCATCTGCGGTGGCTCCCCAGCAGAGTTCTAATCAATGAGTATCCACGTCTTGTTGACGGGCATTCTTCATAAGAATGCCGTTTCGCGCATCAGCCAAAATGGCAACGCTTATGTCACTTGTTCCGTGCGCGTAGAGCAAGACGGGCAAACCATCTGGGCTAACGTGATTTGCTTTGATGATGCGGCTCAAGCGGAATTGCTAAGGTTGAATGCGGGCGATGCCCTCAGTGTACAAGGCAAGGCGACCCCTAAGGTTTACATGAAAGACGAAGAAGCCCGTCCCAGCCTACAAGTGACGGCGACCGGTGTGCTGTCCTTGCAACCGAAAACCCAAGCCAAAAGCCAACCGGCGAAAACCCGCCCCAGGCAGACGGCGAAACCTTTCGGCACGGTTGACCGCAACGAAGATGAAAAAACAGCGGACGACGGTTTTGACGATCCGCTGCCGTTTTAGCTTATTCTCTAATGTTACGCAACATGTCGGCAAAGGGTTGCCGACCTACGGCTGTGATAAACCAGCCCTATAAGGTCGGGCAACATCTTTACCGTTGCCCGGCTTTCCCTGTCGGCTGACCAAATCTCGGGCGCAACGCAAAGAAACGCGGCCGACCTTCTACAGGGCTTCACTCTCTAGGGTTTGGTGAAAGGCGCATTATGATACCGATTTATCGACAACACGCCATCAAGCGAATGTTCGAGCGCAACATCAAGGCTGCTGATGTTGTCGAAGCCCTGGTAAATGGCCTTGTGATAGAAGATTATCCGAATGACACCCCTTATCCAAGTTGCCTATGGCTTGGCTATTCTGGGGAAAGGCCGTTACATGTAGTCTTTGCTGATAACCTAGATGAAGGAGAACGCCTCATCATAACTGTTTATGAACCAAACCCGGTGCAATGGTCGCCAGATTTCACAAAGAGGATCAAGCCATGAAATGCCCGATTTGCAAGCACGGACAAACCCAGCCTGACACCGTGACCGTGACACTGGTTCGCGGTGGCTCGACGATTGTTTTTCGTCATGTTCCCGGTGAGGTTTGCGAAAACTGCGGGGAAACGTACCATTCCGCCGAAATAACCGAAGCCCTATTAGTGCAAGCGGAAGCGGCGGTTGCCCAAGGCGTGGAAATCGACGTAAGGCGGTTTGCTGTCGCCGCGTAAGCAGAAGTTGCCGATTAATCCCAACGCCAGAAAGCCGCCGTATTCCACCGTGTGGTGATGGTTCGTCCATTCGGCGCAATACGCGAGTACGCTATTGCGCCCTTACAAAGTGCGCCTTACCGCGTTACATGGCTTCGCCATCCCCATCCGCCGGATGCCGATAACGGGCGGCATCGGGCGGTAGCAAATCGAAAATCGGGTCATTGGGGATGCCGAAGGCTGGCGGATAACAAACCCCGCCCAGATACAAGCCGTCCGACGGCGCGGTGACACCGCTCTGTTTACGGTCGCGCAGTTCTAGCAATTGCCGGGTCCAATCCGTGGGTTTCTTGCCCGTGCCGATTTCCATCAACACCCCTGCAATATTGCGCACCATGTGGTGCAAGAAGGCATTGGCCGATAGTTCGATGATGACACGGTCATTCTCCCTGCCCACCCGCAAAAAATGCATGATCCGCTGGGGGCTTTTTGATTGGCAACCTTGGGCGCGGAAGGAGGAGAAATCATGGTTGCCGATCAGATGATCCGCCGCCTCCTGCATTTTTACCTCGTCCAGCGGATTGAAGCACCAAGTCACTTGTGTGCGCTGCAAGGCCGATTTCATCGGGCGGTTGAGGATGACATAGCGATAATACCGGGCGATGGCACTGTAACGGGCATGGAAGCTAGGGTCCACTTCCCGCGCCCACAGCACACGAACGTCATCAGGTAGGTTGGCGTTGACGCCCAGCAGCCAAGACCGTTGCCCGCGCTGGGCCTGGGTATCGAAGTGGACCACTTGCTGTAGGGCGTGTACGCCGGCATCGGTGCGTCCGGCGGAATGCACAGTCATCGGCTCCGCCGCCACTTTTCCCACTGCATCCTCCACGCAAGCTTGCACGTTGCGTTGGCCGAGCTGCCACTGCCAACCGGCAAAAGCCGTTCCGTCATATTCCAGCCCAAGTGCGATGCGTGGCATTAGAATAAACCACTTATCTTGCCCGTCTCATCCACGTCAATCCGCTCTGCCGCCGGCACTTTAGGCAAGCCGGGCATGGTCATGATGCTGCCGCATATGACCACGACAAATTCCGCGCCGTGGGCCGGGCGGACTTCGCGTATCGGCAATATGTGGCCCGTGGGCGCACCCTTAAGTGTGGGGTCGTGGGAGAAGGAGTTTTGCGTTTTGGCGATGCACACCGGGAAGTGGCTGTACTCCTCGCTTAATTCCGCCAACTGCCTTTGGGCCTTGATATCGGCGGTAATGTCGGCTGCGCCGTAAATTCGGGTTGCGATGGCCTTGATTTTATCCCATAGGGGGGCGTGTTCATCGTACAAAAAACGGAAATCTGTCCTGCCCCCTTCCATGATGCGCAGCACTTCTTGGGCCAATGATTCCGCGCCCTTGCCACCCTCCGCCCAGTGTGTGCAAATAATGGCTTGGGAGCCTAAGGCTTCAACCTTCTGTTTCAGCAAGGCCACTTCGGCGGCAGTGTCGGAAGTGAAGTGGTTGATGGCAACCACACAAGGCAGACCGAATTGCCCTTGGATATTGTTCAAGTGGCGTTCCAGATTGACGAAACCGCGTTCTAGTGCGCCCAAGTCTTCCATGCCTAAATCTTTCACCTCCACGCCGCCGTGGGATTTCAATGCGCGCACGGTGGCCACCAGTACCACGGCGTCGGGTTGGATGCCGGCTTTGCGGCATTTGATGTCGATGAACTTCTCCGCGCCCAAATCCGCGCCAAAACCGGCTTCGGTGACGACAATATCGGCCAATTTTAGGGCCGTCTTGGTGGCAATGACCGTGTTGCAACCGTGGGCGATGTTGGCAAATGGCCCACCATGGACGAATACGGGGTTGTTTTCCAAAGTCTGCACTAAATTGGGCCTTAGCGCGTCTTTCAACAAGGCGGCCATTGCACCATGGGCGTTGATATCCCGAGCGAAAATGGGTTTATTGTCGCCTAGCGTGTAACCGACCAGAATATTGCCCAAGCGCTCGCGCAATTCTTTGATCGAGTTAGACAGGCACAGAATTGCCATGACTTCGGATGCTGCGATGATGTCGAAGCCATCTTGGCGGGGGAAACCATTGGGTGGGCCACCCAAGGCGACAACGACTTCGCGCAGGGCGCGGTCGTTCATGTCGATGACACGCTTCCAATGAATCTTGCGCTCATCCAAGTTCAACTCGTTGCCTTGATGAATGTGGTTGTCGATCATTGCCGACAGCAAGTTATGGGCAACCCCGACGGCATGGAAATCGCCGGTAAAGTGCAAATTGATATCCTCCATGGGCATCACCTGCGAATAGCCACCCCCGGCCGCACCGCCCTTGACACCGAAGCACGGCCCAAGTGCCGGTTCGCGCAGGCAAATCATGGCTTTATGTCCAAGACGATTCAACGCGTCCCCCAAGCCAACTGTCGTAGTGGTCTTGCCTTCCCCGGCAGGGGTCGGGCTGATGGCGGTGATCAGCACCAGCTTGCCATTAGGCCGGTCTTTGATGCTTTCGATGTACTCCAGAGACAATTTCGCTTTGTAACGGCCGTAAGGGTCGAGATGTTCCTCGCCTATCCCCAGCCTTTCCTGGGCCAGCCTGACGATGGGTTTCATCGTGGCTTGTTGGGCGATTTCAATGTCGGACATGGATGCTCCTTAGTAGTGGGGGGTCTTCATAGCACAAAGGCATGAAAGTGCCGACTTGGAAAGACACTTTAGCAGCTGATGTTACGCAGATGTGTAGGCCGTAGCCCGGATGGAGCCGCTTGCGGCGTAATCCGGGTTTGTGGCCAGAACCTCCCGGATTACGCCGCAAGCGGCTCCATCCGGGCTACCACACTAAGATTCAAAGGCATTGTGCTTAACGTCAGTTTGCATCTGGCTATTTTAACAGTGGCAGGGCTAAATGGGGAAAAAACGGAAGCGCGTAGGTCGGGTTAGGCGCACATAGCGTAATCCTGCCCCAAGCTTCAAACCCCGTGTGCGCCGTAACCCGACAAAGGGGGCGGCAGGCGGCGTTGGTAGAGGATGCCGTGGTCGCCGGGGTAGGGCTTGGTGTGGTCGTTTTCACCTAGCCAGATTTCGTCGGGGATGCCTTCAGAAAAAGCCTTGCAGGTGCGAGGCCATGCGCTGATCTTGTGTTTGCAAGGTGTGCAAACTGGGCTGAACATTTTGAAAGTTCCGTCACCGTCAAGGGTATCGTACTTGATCATTTTTTTCTCCTTTGGCTGGTTCCCAAGCTCCGGCTTGGTCGTTCTTCGGGAAGCTGGAGCTTCAAAAACACCATTCCCAAGCGGGAACTTGGGAACGAGCAACAAGGAAGTTATTTTCGGCCATATCCTAAACCCGCCTTGGATGACCCACCATGGAAAAGGCGTAGCGGTTTCTGCCGTTTGCCAAGGCTTCGTCACATAGCGCGTTCCCTCAGGCTTGCTTGAGGTTGGCGGTACATTGTAGATTGCCTGGACGGGGTAATTTTCGCACAAAGGCCGACCGGGCGAGGTGGTAAGCAGGGTCTTCGCCCCAAAAGTTCTGGTTCATTTCCTCCAATTCTTCCAAGCGGTATTGATCCAAGGGTTTGGTTTTCTCGTCAGTCTGCCATGCTTGTCTTTTCTGCTCCAGCAGGGTGGCAAAATTGTGGGCATGGGCCTGCTTTTCGGCAATGCGGACGATCTGCCCCTGAAAGCTGGAGAAATTACTAGGGCAGCCGCCATCTTGGATGATAATGTCGTCGATCAGGCCGATGGCCTTGGCATGTTCCACACTGACGGGCTGACATTGCTCGGTCAATTGCAGCGCCAACACGTCACCTACTCGTTTGGGCAGGGAATAGGTCCAATATTCCGAGCCGTACAAGCCCCCCATGCCTTTGTAATGGGGGTTCAAGACGATGCCTTCACGGGCGAAAACCCGATCCGCCGCCAAGGCCAGCATCACCCCTCCCGCCCCCGCACTGCCGTAAAGCGCGGCAATGGTACAGTGGTCGGTGGCGGTTAGGACGGCTAGAACCAGATCGTCCATGGCGTTGATGTTGCGCCAGGATTCCTCCGCCGGGTCGGCAGCGGCTTCGATCAGGTTCAAATGAATGCCGTTAGAGAAGAAATCCCGCCCACCTGATAGCACAATCACACGGGTCGGCCTGCTGCGAGCGTACATCACCGCCTCGGTCAGTCGCTGGCAATGTCCTGTACCCATCGCGCCGTTGTAAAAACGGAAATTGACATAGCCGACATCGTTGCGCTCTTCATACCAGATGTCGCGGAAAGTCTTGGTTGGGGTCGAATAATGCAATGGCACGGGTATTTCCGACACCTCGTCCACTAAATCCCCCAAAACATCGGTTGCCGGTAGTTTGATGAAGCCGTCGGCCACCCGGCCCTTGGGCCTGAGATGGGAAATCCAGACTGCCCCGTCCACTGCCGCACGGCAGATGGCCCCGTGCCTTTTTGCAATGATGTCGCCGGGAATGCCTATCAAAGTCCCTTCCTCATGGGCACCATGTAAGTAAACCGATTCCCCGCCAATGTCATCCAACACGCCGGGTTGTCCATCGGCTGAGCGGATTTTTTTGATGATATCCGCCACCCCGTCGTTTTGCCAGTCGATCTTCCGTTGTTCGGGTTTCACCGATGGGCGATAGCGGCCATGTATCTCGGGGCGGGAGTAATCCAAAGGGGCGGGGACGAAAGGCCGGTTTCAAAGCGATGCACGGCGACCATCATCGACTGCATGGCGGCTTGGGCCACTTCATCCCGATATAAGCTGCTTTTGCTGCCCTCGCGCATTGGGAAATGATAGCTTGCCCAGACCGGGCCGGAGTCTACATGTTCCTCCGCCTGTACGGCGATGACGCCCCATTCCTTTTCCTCGTTCAGAATCGCCCAATCCAACGAGTTTGGACCCCGGTCGCCCATGATGCCGGGATGGATGATGATGCAGGTAATATACTCCCAAATGTCACGTGGTATGACTTGGGCCAGCATTGGGCTAAGAATCAGATCAGGCTGGAATTGCCGCACTGCATCGCGCATGGTTTCAGCGGTGGTGGCTGTGGCGACGGTGACATCATAGCGGCTGGATTTAAGCCAGGCATGCGCTAGTTGAGTCAGGCTATTATAGGAACTGGAAAGGAGGAGAATCTTCATGGTTTTTATTCTTCTTGGATATTAAAGTTACGAGAACCTCCTTGCCTAAAGCTTGGCACATTGAAGGTCTTGGTAATTATAACGGGTTTTTGTATCCGGGTTGTGTCGATGGAGCGCGGGCGCAATAGCGTACTCGCGTATTGCGCCGAATGGCTACCCATGCGGCGGAATACGGCGGGGTACCGCCTATTCCGCCCTACGGATGGTAAGTCCATCCTTCGACTGCTCGACAGGCTCGCAGCTCAGGGCTAACGGTTAAGCTTTGCGGCCTTGGTCATCGTTCAGCCGGATGGGTGAGCTTGTGGTGTACGGCGACTCGTCGCCGCATAGTTCGGAAAGCGGCGACGAGTCGCCGCACTCCACATTATGGTGGGCTGGACGATGACCAAGGCCAGCTTTGCGCCTGTCCCGCTTTAAGTGGATAGCAGGGCGTAGCAAGGTATTCCCCGCCAGCACGAACAAAGCCGCCAGCGCCGCTTCTGCGATGAGGTCCGCACCCGCGCAGGCACCGACTGCCGCCGCCGCCCACAAAGTGGCAGCGGTGTTCAAGCCACGGACATTGTCGTCGCCTTTCATAATCACCCCCGCGCCCAGAAAGCCTATGCCAGAAACAACATAGGCAGCCACATGCACAGCACCCTCATGGCCAGTCAAACGGTTCGCCATATCGACAAACACGGCGGCACCGACCGTCACTAGGACATTGGTGCGTAGTAGCCCTGCCGTGCGCTGGCGGTGATGGCGCTCGATGCCAATCACCGAACCTAAAACAAATGCGGTGGTTAGGCTGATTAACGTGTCCGTTAGCGACTCGATATTGATGTTGTTAAGGGCTTCCATAAGATTTTTTGGTAGTGTTGCCGGTTTGGATGTGGCCCATTATAGGTTACATCGGAGTGCAAGGCCTGCCTTGCGGGTGCGTCGGGAGTGCAAGGCCTGCCTTGCGGCGCAGTTGGAGTGCAAGGCCTGCCTTGCGTGAGTTTGCCGATATTCGCATGGCAAGCCTTGCACTCCAATGGTTCAGCTATTAGAAGTCATCCGGCAAATCCAGCGAACGGAATTCCGCGTAATAGTGAAATTGTCTTGCTAACGCTTCCTTGCCAAGATGATCGAACAACTTATGGAAGCTGGAATAAGCATACTGCTTTAGGTCTGTCACATACCCATGCTTGACCGGGTTGTAGAGCAGATACAGCATTTTTAATATCAAAGAGTTACTTTTAGGTCATATTATTTTGCAAGGCACATATACGCAAGATGGTTTGGTTGAGCGTCCTTTATTATTACCCTTTGTTAAGAAAAAATGCTGTACATAAATACAAAACGGGACTCCTTGTGATGTATTAGCATCTAGGCCGTCAAGTTTAGGAAGATGTTTCAGCAAAACCCAGAACGTCGTCGTTCCGGCATGCATCGCCGGAACCTAGGCTCCATGGACGGCGGGGTCTTGGGCATCCATGCAATCTGGATTCCGGCGGTCCTTGCCTGAATAGCTGAAAAATCTTCCTAATCAGGTACATTTATGAAAATGGTATGTGAGTGGGGAGCAATCATTATTTACAGCGTTTTCATCTTAAAAATATCTCTAATAAAGGATATTAAGTTAACGCTTCAAGTTAACTGAATGTCTTGCCCTTTCATGCAAGTTATCAAGTAACTCTTTGATGTTGAAAACGCTGTATAAGCAATAAAATAGATTACATGTATTATAATGTCCCAAATAATATCGAGTAAACCGGGTTTGTATTTATAAAAATTCCTGATCATTCCTCCACAAAAAGTGCAGTATGATTGGTATGGTCGCCCATACCAGAATGTCATGCGCGGGACGATTGGCCTACTGCAATGCGGGCAAGACAACCGTCCGACTCGCCGGATATGGTTTGGTTTAGCCGTAAAATTAGGATTAAATGCCACTCCAGCCGCTCGCGGCCCCTTGCCGTCCTGCTTGGACTGGAAGAAGACAGAATCCCCCCTGTCCGGGATGAAGCTGCCCGCCAAGTCGGTGACATGGAAAAAACGCTCAACGCCGTCCTGACCACGGACAAACCCGTAGCCTTTGCTGTTTGAAAACCACTGGACAGTCCCCCTATGGACAGGGGAAGCTTGGCCTTGCTTTGTCGTCAATCGCATTGGGAACTTCACACCTTCTATTCTTGCTTAGGCGCTATTTTTTGCCTGTACGAGGCAAACTGTCAACAACCATTTGGGATGAATAAGATGCTGTCCAAGTACAATGGAATTACGGAGAATATTGTCCGACAAGGACATCTTGAGAGCGATTACTTCAAGAATCGTATCTAATGAAGCCTTGTTCAAGCCATTGGCTTCCATGTATACAACAATCACGGAATGGCACAATCGGGTCTTGGCGTACCGCAACCAACCCACTTGGCATTCAAAATTGAGCATCGTTGACCAGTGGAACAATTGGGGCTGGGATTCAAAGGGACAAGTCATTCCTCATTCCAGTGGATCGGCAAATTCCTAACAGAGCCGGATGGAATCATGAAGGGCAACACCGTCTTCCGGTACAATCACCAAATACACTCTCACAGAAACTCCATTTGTCCCATGAGGATTCCCTGCCTGTGCCTGAAAAACTTCTGACCGTTTTGGATAGGCTAACCCACGGCGTTTATGTCATCGGCGTGTCACACCTTGAGCGGAAAAACGCCTTCACTGCGTCATGGGTCATGCAGTCCTCCTTCGACCCGCCAATGTTGCCGCTTGGCATTGCCTCAACGCATAAATCAAATGCGCTACATCCGATTAACAAATAACGGAGAGTCAGTAGCTAATGCTATTTCAAAGCTAACCCATCGCTATCTTGATGGAAAACCCGGAAAGGTTGGCAAGCATATTCTAAGGGCTGCTGATCGAGACATAGATTTCTGGTCTGCCGACTTTTGGCTTGATGCATCTGTCGAAGTTTTTGAAACGGAAGAGTTTATGGCGAGCTTCCCTTTTTTGTCCGCATTGATCCGGCAACGCTAAAAGGTTTACTGCCCATAGGACGCTTTCGAATGCAGACCCCTATACCCAATTGTATTGGAGGGTATGGTTTTCAGTGAACCACACCAAAAAGAGTGCGATGGTGACGGTCGCCCAGATAACCGCAAGCGCGTTCCTTCCGTCACGACCCCAGCCGGGTTCGGTGTCCATCAAATGGACGGCGGGGGCTACGGCAACGAACACGCCCAGCGCGGTCAACCAGCCGATCTCGGGGTTGAAAACCGAACCGATGACGCCCGAGGCGCAAATCGCCGCCAGGAATCCTGAGGCGAGACCGATGCGTCGGTCGTCAAAGCGAAGGATATTGGAAAAGGCAAGGAATGCGCCCGCCCAAACATTCATCGCGACCCAATGATTCCCTGTTCCGATGAGCATCATGAAGCCAAAGAAGGTTCCGCCAATAAACCCGGCTCGCAGATCAATGTGTTCTTGATGCCCGGACTCGCTGAATAGGCGGTTGACTAGCCCATTCCATTCCCGTGTGAGGGTGTTCATGTTAATACCTCTGTCTTAATAGAGTTGAAAATTATTCGCCGTCCTTATGTCGGCAATCCTTCCCTGTCCATTCCCACGCGCTACGTGATGCCTGCTGCTTGAAGCTGGCGTAAGAGAACCGGGGAGATTTCCAATCCTTGGCAATGGGCTATTGATTCCCAAAAGCGCCGCCGAAGTCCTTGGCGAACTGCTCAATGCTTCGCGGTGCCTTGCCCGTGACGCGCTGGAAGTCGTCGGTGACCAGATCGCCCCAATTTGCGCTGTAGGCAGCGAAGTAGTCACACATCAAATTCACCGTCCAGTCGTCAAGCCCCATCTGTGCCATCGACTGCCGTGCGTCATCGACGGAAACCGGAACGTAGGCCACTGGCTTTCCGATGGCATTGCCTATCGCCGCAGCAATCTGGTGCATTGACAGCGATGCCGACCCGGTGAGGATATATGTCTTACCCTCATGGCCCGTGGTGGTCAGCACATGCGCGGCGAAATCGCTGATGTCGCGTGAGTCGATCAGCCCCATTTTGCCATCGGCAAGGGCAAAGTACATGGCCCCCTGTTGGGCGACGCTCTGTGCCCCCATCATCAGGTTCTGCATGAAGAAGTGCGGTTTCAAAATGGTGAACGGAATGCCCGACCCAACCAGTTCGGCATCGGAGAGCGCATGGAGACGGCTGTTGATCGTCGGTGCGGTATGCGCAGCGCCGAATGCCGACATGCGCACGACGTGCCTGGCACCTCCTTGCTTTGCCGCCCACAAGGCATTCGAGCATTGCTCGGGTGCGCGAGGCCCCGGCGGGGCCAGAATCCAGACAGTATCCACGCCAGCGAAGGCGGAACCCAGCGTCCACGGTTTTTCCAAATCGCCGACCGAAATCTCGACGCCCTGTCGCCTGAGTTCTTCAGCCTTTTCGGGATTGCGCACCAGCGCCCGGAGACTATGCCCGGAACCGTTGAGTTGGGCGATGATGCCCGATGAAATATTTCCAGTCGCACCGGTGATCAGAATGGTATTGGGCATGGACGGTCTCCCTCAGAAATCCAATGATGAAGTCTAACGTAGTGTATAAGGTTCCGTTGCGGTCATTTCGTTCTAGTTCGATTCGGTTGCCTTTAAGAGGTTCAGACAGCAAATCACTGGAATTGTTCTGCGGCAGACAGGCTTTGGGATTTTTGGGGCAAAAAAAACCGGCACGGCCTTGTCAGTTGCCGCGCCTGTATTATGGCCGCCTACCATTGATAGGGTAATGGCCCGTGCCTCTTGTTTTCAATCGTCCCGCTGTGAACCCTAAACGAACCTCTCCACGATGTTGCCTTTGCTCAATCCAATGTGGGGTTTTCGGCAGGGACACTGGCGGTCATGCCGTTTGCCTTGCCAGCCTGACTGGCCTCGTAGCATACCGGGCAGTTCGGCGGCAACTTGCAGTCATACGCCACCAGAAAGGGCTTGGCGCACTTGTGACACCGGAGCATCGCCGCTGACCTGGCCCGCAAGTCCCGTGCGATGACCCAGGCATCCGTGATGTCGGTGGGCCGCCTCTTGCCCAAGTGTGCCGTCAGCTTGTCGAACATGTTCCAAGCCTCGACCAGCGCATGGATGTCGATTTCGTTGAGTACCCGTGTGCCTCCGATCCGCTGGTAGATCGCCGCAAAGACCGACACGTAGATTTGGCTGTTCCGGTTGCCATGAAAGTATTGTATCCCAGTAGGGTACGCTGTGCGTACCATTGTAAGCCCTTGAAGGTACGCACAGCGTACCCTACTTGGTATGGCTTTCATCGTCGGGGATGCAAACCAATTTGCATGAATGTTGGGCAGCAGCGTCGCCATCGACGGCAGCAACCCGGAGCTTGGGGACAGGCCATGGATCTCGCGATGCCAGTCCCGGCCTGTCCCTGCCGACATCCCGTTGCCATCCAAAATTATTGGCTTAACCCCTTGAAAGTTAGTCATATACATCCTGAATCAAATCAGCCAACGGATTTGCCGTGCCACTGCCAGCTCACGCCGCCCGTAACGGTAGGCCCGGTCCGCGTCGCGGAAACCTGCGTGGTAGCGGCCTATCCCCAGCACGAGGTTGCCGGGGGCAGATGCGACAGCCTCGGCCAGCACGTCCGCGCCGACGCGCAGGTTGGTTTCCGGGTCCAGCAGGTCTTCCGGCTGGCCGACCCGATGGCCCTGCCAGCGGACTTTCACCTGCATCAGCCCGACATCGACGCTGCGAACCCCCTTCGCCAAGCTGCCGCCCAAAATTACCTTAGCTTCCGACAGCGACGAGGGGATGAACGGGCGGCCTTGGCGGTTTAGCGCCCAAGGCCACGGCCTTGCCATCCGCTTCGACACCTTGGCGGATTCGACCAAGGCCACCGCATACAGGATGTAGGGGTTAAGCCCGCGTTGCTCGGCAACGCCCCACCATGCCGTATCCCGAAGCAATGCCTTTGAGTCTGCGTCAAAAACCTTGCCGACGGGATTGCGTGGGTTGCCTTGGTTTTCAGTTGACGCCAAGGCACTACCGGCACCGGCCGCATTGACGCTGCCGCACAAAAAGGAAAAGGCAACAACACACAGGGACAGGAAACACCCCGGCAAGGCGGCCTTTGCATTGGAAATCAATAGTGTTGCACCTTCTGAAGCAAAAAATGAAAATTTTCCGTGATTGTTTCTTAAAACAATCTTAATGTTTGTTTGGTTATTGTGATTAATCAATTCATGAGTTGGATTGGAGCGAATTGCCAACGTGTACAATCTCATCCTGACAACCCCGTTTTTAATTTATTGCGCACCCGATGGAAACCGGCATCGCCTTCCACAGGCTTTTGTTTCACAATGGGATGCAATGTTGCGGACTCGTTGGCAACGGGGGGCATTGCCTGCCCGGAGCGAAGCACGGCCGCGCCGATGCTTGCCAGCAGCCTCATGCGCTCGGCGCGTGTCCTTGGCGGGATTTGTTCGAGGTCGGCCAGCAATTCGTCATAAGCCTTGCTGGGGAATTTGACGACGATCCGCATCAGTCTGCCCCGTAGCGGAAAAAGCCCCGTGCGTTCGCCAATTCGGGCCGGTCGGGGACATGCAGCTTGCAGTCGGGAAACAGGCTTTTGGCGACCGGCCCGTACAATTCCGCACCGCCCCCGGTCAGCAACACCGCGTCCACGCTGCCGGATTCTTGGCGCAACGACCGGCGTAGAGCCTCACTGCCATTAAGTTAAGCCGTCATTCCGGCATGGACCGCCGGAATCCAGATTGCAGGGATGCCGACAATCTATACCATCCATGGAGCCTAGGTTCCGGCGATCCCTGCCGGAACGACGCGCTTTTTCTTAACTTAATGGCAGTGACGCTCTGCGTGGGAATGCAGTTCTTGACGCTCCTGCGTCGGAAACCCCTTAGCGCAGAGCACATGAAAATGCGTTACCACGCGGAGCGTGGAAACGCATTTCCGAATGTTTAAACAAATCTAAAATTACATTTCTAACCACAGGAACAGAGACAGAATTGCCAAATTGACGATAGGCAAACGTATCTATAGGGTGACACTTAAACGAATCAGGGAAGCCTTGCATCCTAGCGCATTCCCTAGGCGTGACTCTCCGAACCCTGCCATTATGCACAACACCCAGTTTATGGGCATCACTGGTGACTAACGTTATGGATATGCTGTTCGGATCGAGAAACTTGAATACCTCAAACGACATATTGCCAGCAACTGGATTGTATCGACCATTAGTTTCTTTTAAATAGCCTTTTTCGAGCAAGCCTTGCATTATTTTAGCCATGTCTTTATGGTCGAAAAAAGTTTTTATTTCGTCAAGGGTTAGTTTCTTGCCGTCTTGGTGTGTGCCAAATATTTTTTTCCTGCGGTTGGCAATCAGAGCATTCATAAATTCAATCTCCAACTCGTCACAATCGCCCTTGATTCCCAGTTCCCATGAATGAATCGAGTTGCCGTTGCGGTGATCAATCAATCGATATCCATGTAATTTTTCTGGATTGTTGCCTACAATTTTCAGTAACTTTTCGATAAATTCAGGGCTGCAATCGTAATTATTATCGGGATTGTTTTCCAGAATATCAGCCACGACACTAGATGGATAATTTTCAAATAAGTCAGATTGCGCCAAAAAATCCTTAAATTTGTGCGAATCTGCTGCCCCTAAATTAGATTGCAAGGTCAAAGTAGGTTGTTGGTGATCAAGCCCAACGATGTATACCCGCACACGATTTTGCGGAATACCGAAATTTGAGCTATTCAATATCAAATACGACACGCCATAATCCAGTGCTTTCAACTTTTCGATAATCGTCGCAAATGTGCGGCCTTCGTCATGGCTGGTCAGCCCCCTGACATTTTCTAAGAGAAAACCCATTGGCCGGTGCTCTTTCAGCAATCGCTCAATCTCAAAAAAGAGTGTCCCTCGCGTATCAACAAAGCCTTGCTGTTTACCTGCATAAGAAAATGGCTGACAAGGGAAACCCGCCAACATGAAATCAAAATGTGGAAAATCTTTGATTGCATAAATATCGCCTTGTGGGCGTTCACCATAATTCAATTGATAGGTTCCTTGGGCGCGTTGGTCAATTTCAGAAGACAAAACACAATGGGCCTCAATTCCAAGTTCCCACATGGCTTGTTCAAACCCAAGTCTAATGCCGCCGATGCCGGCAAACAGATCAACGAACCTAATCATTTACAGCGTTTTCAACATCATATAGTTATTTTATAAGTCTTATGGTCTTGAAATTTAGTCATTTAATCAATAGACTGTTTGTATGTCATTATTATAATTACTTTTAAAATACGAAAACGCTGTAAAAAAATAACGGGGATTAACGACCCTCACATTGTTTTATCGTTTCCACGCTCTGCGTCACTGCCATTAAGTTAAGGAAAAACCCGTCGTTCCGGCAGGGAATGCCGGAACCCAGAGGCCATGGAGGGCGGACTAGATTCACCTCCCTGTGTT
>Ga0209697_10000888_pt1 | contig 48416 bp, 40 predicted proteins | sample AliMusrvi5mmetaG_FD_184115 | JGI IMG/M metagenome (GOLD analysis project Ga0209697, IMG submission 184115) | Freshwater lake bacterial and archeal communities from Alinen Mustajarvi, Finland, to study Microbial Dark Matter (Phase II) - Alinen... | ecosystem: Environmental > Aquatic > Freshwater...
ATCGCGGTGTAATCGAGCCGGCCGGGGCTGCCGATGGTGCCCACCACAACCTCGCCAGTGTGGATCCCGATGCCGATCCGGAACCCGGCGGCGCCCAAATCTTCCCAGCGGCCGCGGAAGCCGTGGACGCGGCGGATGATATCGAGGGCCGCACGGACCGCACGCGGGGCATGGTCGGTCCGGGCCTGCGGTGCGCCGAAGAGAACCATCAGCGCGTCGCCGATGTACTGGTTGACGATCCCCCCCTCCGCCTCGATGGCCGGCACGGCGGCCGCGAAGAACGCATTCAGCAGCCGAACTACTTCGTGCGCCGAGTGACTTTCGGAAAAGGGGGTAAAATCGCGAACGTCGCAAAATAACACGGTAATCTCGCGTTGCTCGCCGTGAAGGTCGAGCTTGACCGAGCCGGTCTCTAGTGCCCGTGCCACGGCCTCGGACTTGAACATCCCCATCATCCGCCGGATCCACCGCCAGCGGAGGGCGAAGATCGTGCCGTACAGCAGCACGCCCAACAGCAGCATGGAAACCATTTCGATCCGCCAATGGGCAAGACAAAACGCCCCAGCGGCTAGGCCGCGCCAAGCGAGATGGTGCCCTAGCGCCAATAGCGCGCCGAATTCAAGGCTACAGCGGGCAAACAGCGCCCCCATCGCGCCGCCGACGATCATCAACAAGCATGGCGTCGAGAGCCACCACGGTGTGGTAATGAAGGCGCGATCGAGCAAGGTGGCGATTACGTTGGCATGGAACTCCACCCCGGACATCATCTCCGCCGACCGCGATGCATCGGACCGAACCCATTGGAGGATCGACGGATTCGTGTAGGGCGTTGGATAGCGGTCTTTGAATGCTCCCGCAACCATGCCAACCAACACGATCGCGTCTTGGTAGGGCGCCTGTAGCGCGGATACTCCCGTTTCCGGCTGTGGTTCATGCACCCTGCTCGCGGCGGCCAAGACTTCGCGGAAGGAGACCGTGCGGATACTTCCCGTCGGACCAACGTAGTTGATTGGCAAGGCGCCGTCGGCGTTTAACGGCACGGCAGCGCCGTCGAGCGCGAGTTCTTTTGCCGCAAGCCACTGCCGCGACCGGCCGCCAGCCTTCGCGAGCAAAGCCAAGGCCATGTTCGCATGAACGCCCCCCTGGTCGTCATCTATCCGCAACACCTGGCGTCGCAAACAGGAGTCCGGATCGACCGAAAGATCGACGAAACCTAGATCGGCCCAGGGGCGTGCGGAGGGGGCTGTCCATTCAAACGGTGGGCGCAACGGCTCCTCGCCTACGAGGAGCCACTCCGGCAGGACAATGTTGCCGGCTCGTCCCACCTCCCGTCCCATCGCCTCGGCGTCGCCGGGACCGCCCGGCTGTAGGTACTCCATCGTTCCCTCGTTTCCCAGCAGGAGGAAGTCAACACCGATCGCCGCCGCACCCTGGTCGTGCAGATAACCAACGACCTTCGCCAACTCAGGACTGAGGAACATGATGGGCTTGTGGACTTCCGACAGCGAAGCTTCGTCCATCGCCACAATGACCAGCTTGGCCTCGCTGGCACGTTGACCGCGAAGCACGAAACAGCCATCCAACGCCCAGTTTTCCAAGGCGCGGATCAACGAGGTATTGTTCAGGCACCAACAGATTAGCGCACAGATCACGCCAATCGACGCGCCCCGCCACATGGGAGAGCGAAATCGCCCCCAACCACGACCGGCGCTCGCGCCGTGCCAAGAAGAGAGGATCATCGCCAAACGCTGAAACGGAAAAACAAAAAGACGGAAAGCAGATTGCCTCAAAGGGCCGGAACGAGTCATGTTATCTCCGTCGTTTGTCATTTCCCCCCTGCCTTTTTATCCAATTCCGCGGCTTTGTTTGCCGCGGCTTTGGCATCTCCCTCTCGACCCGCCTGCCAACAGAGTTCCGACAACGCCCAGTAGACGGCCGCATCGTCGCTGACCTTGCCCAGTCGCTCGTGGACGGCGATGGCCTCAATCACGAACCGGTTCTGCTTGTACCAGAGGGCAGCCAGGGCGAGGCAAGGAATGTCCGGCTTGGCCAAGAGCTTTTCCAGGCCCGCAGCTTCGGCGCGCTGACGATCGCTCGCAGTATAGAACACTCCTTCGCAGATTTTAGCAGCCTCGCCGTCGGAGTTCGTGGTAACTTCCCACGAGTACATGGCGCCAGACTGGAGGGGTATCTTTGCCGTGTATTCCAATCGTGAGGTTTCCGAGACAGCGGACCAGACTCGATTTCCCCGAAAGTAGAGGTTCAAGTGATACTTTTTTCCTTTCGCCTCGGCGGGCCAGGAGAACATCGGTTTAGCGGCGAGCAAGGTCGATTCTGGAATGGGACGAAGTTGCCCAGGCGCGGCCAATCCCCTTGGCTCGTCGTCATTGACCGCATTGTCGGTGGTCGATTGCGGCACGTTGCGCGCTACAACAACGCCTCCCTGGACAATTCCCCCCGGTCCCTTGCTGATCTTAACGACCGCGACACGGTTCTGCTCCGACATGACCACTTGCTCCACGCCAATCTTGGGCTGGCAGCCGCTTGGGGTCACAAGGAACGTGCCGGGCGAGCCGACCCGCTCGATGTGGCCGTCGTCCCGAAAGATCAGTGTTGCCGCGGCGTCCTTCGCCGCGACGAGGTGATCGTCGGCATAGATCACGCTGAATAGGGCGGCAGGTCGATCGGATTTGTCGGGACTGACGATCGTGACCTTCCCTTGGACTTCCAGCACGCGCGCGGCGGGAAATCTCGTCCCGGCCCCTGAAGCAACGACAACCGTCGTAATCCCCAAAAGCAAAATTAACCAATTCCGATTCACGACGAGACCCTCCGAATCGCATTCATGCATGGGCAAATAACACCTGCGGAATTATGCAGGGTTCCAGCACAATGTCTTATTTATATTCTTTATATATATAATAGTAGTATTAATAAGGCAAGAAAATTTGTTGGCAAAGAATGGGGCGGTTGATGTAAGAGGGTTATCTAGTAACGGTTTACGCAGGGAGATTAGGCGAAATTTGGCGTGGAAAAACCGTTGATGGCGAGTTAGTAGTGCGTTGATGGCAAGTCGATAACAGGCCCGCGCGAACTGCGAAGTTCACCATGATGTCGATAACAATCGCGACATCGACAGGCGGCGAACAGGTTTTGCACGCCTGAGGTTACTCGTTCTCCATTTGAGAGAGTCGCAAAGTTAAAATCTCTCTCGAGCCTGGCACCTCGATTGTCGCACTCTTGGCGTTGCTTTCCAAAAAGCGTGGAATTGCCCGTAGGCAACCTTCCAACAACTCCAACTCCCAGGCCAATGGCGGCCGCATGGAGCGGCCGGGGTTCACATAGATAGGATTGGGATAAGCCTCCTGGCTGGCGACCGGCCAGGCGTAGCGTTCGGCGGCATCGAGATCGGCGATGGGAATCTCAAAAGCCTCACCATACATGACCGACAGCCCCGTGGCTTGCCGCGACATTTCGTCGTCGCTGCCGGACCCAGTAAACAACCGCCGGAGCATGTCCAGATCATCGTATAGAGCAAGACCCAGCACGAGGCCGCTCTGGCCCATGACCACTCCGTACCAGGTGTGCGTAGTGAACTTCTGGCACTCGATCTTTAGCGAGGTGTCGCCGGGTATAAGCCGCCAGGGAGCCGCACGATGATAGTCGGCCGCCGCTTCATAAAAACCGCGGATATCGTCGAGCCGCACACCGGGCACTTCGACCAGCGGTGGCGAGGCCATGCTGCCGGAAAGGAATTTTGCAAGTTGCTGGAAAATTTCGTCGATCTGTTCCAGATCATCGGCCGCAACGCACCGCACGCCGATAGCGTCCAGCCGATCGTGAAGCACCCGCTGGAAGGTGTCGCCGCGGACCTCCACAATTCCCGGCCGATGAGGCTCGCCCATCAGCGGGCGGTAAATGGCGTCGACAACATTCTTCCAGATCCAGTCATCCGCGGGCGGATCCATGGCGAGGTTCTGGGTCAGCACCGTATGCTCGTCGCGGCTGGTTATTAGGGACGCCCAGGGACGCCGCAACTCACCGCTCTGCTCCAGCCAGCCGGGCAGGCGACGAATGTCGGCCTGCCACGACTCGCCCATGTTCTGCGGCAAAGAGGCCAGTTCGTCGAGATCGACCGAGACTGGGGCTTCCGGTCCCTCGAGGAATCGCCGCACGCTGGTCGAGGCGGGCAGTAGATTTTCCAGCGCGTGGTCCAGTCCGTCCAACGCATCACAAAGCCGGCACGGAATACCGATCTGCTGGAGCTTTTCCTGCCAAGCTTTGATGAATGCCTTGCGCCGCACCTGGATCTCCGCCGGTCGGTGCGGTTCGCCGAATCGAGGACGCAACAAGGCCTCGATCAGTACGTTCCAGACCGCTCCCACGGTTGGCTGGGCGTCGCTGGCCTCGAACGTGAGAATGGTGTCTTCCGTGCGGTTCCACAACACGAGTGCCCAGGGCGGATGAAACGCTTCGCCATCGGCGTGTGAAAGTGGCAGACGGCAGACATCTAATTGCCAAATCTCCCCATCGATCCGCGGCAGTCGCAAGAACGCGTGGCGAAAGAGCGACCAGGCGGGTTTGCGTGGTTTTGGCGGCTTGGGCAATGGCACCTTAAGTGTCTTTCGCAGCCAGGGAATCGCTCCCACCGAACTCCGCCAGGTGTGAAGGAATTGGGCAGCGTAACTGATGGCCTCGTCTTCACCGCCAAGACTGAAGTGCGACGGTGGCAGCGACGGCATGCTCTTCTGCCCGACGAGGTAACCGGGAACATGGGGATTCATGTTGGACGCCGCCCACAACAAGCTGCGTGGAATGGCCGAATCACCCTCGCGGCGAAAGGCCAGTAAGGCAGTTGTGTAGGTCCATTCGGCCGAACCTTCGTTTTCGTAACGTTGTAGCAGACGCTGTGCATCGTCGTCGCGGTCCAGATCCACCAAAGCACCCAGGAGCAGGTATCGCACGCCTTGGTGGTCGTTGGGATTCAGCCGCAACATTTCCGTGTAATGCTCGACTGCCTGAACCCTTTGGCCCGACTCCCATAGACATTGGGCCAACCCCAGCCGGGCGCGCATGTAGGGGCGCGTCCGTTGATCGAGCCAGAAATGGCCCGTTGAATTCTCAAAAGTTTTCGAGCCAATCGCCCGCTGGCCGGCAGCAACGCCTTCCTTCAGGAGTTGCCGGGCCTGATCGCGAGAAGCAGCCTGGTTGGCCAGAATCGCGTAGGCGTCGGCGCAATCGGGCGACACGCGCAATGCCTGCCTCGCCAGTTCTACTTGCTCTTGCGGCTGCGGCGATTCCCTGGCTAGGTCGACAATTTCCTGAGCGATGGCCAGGGGGCTGCGAGATTTTTCTCGACCGGTAGTGAATTTCTGTAAGCGTCCTTCCACGGAACCTGATGCCGATGGAGCAAAGCCCTGCGACTTTTCCTGTCGCCGCGGCTTGGGGTCGCCGGCCTTCTTCGCCTTTTTTTTCTTGGCCATGGGAAACCCCTTCCTACGGGGATCATCTGGTGTTCAGTCCCGAATCTGCCAAAATTGTAACCTTTGTTGGAATGCTGGGAAATATAGGCACTGTCCAAAAACTCGGATTCCAAAATAGCCTGGACCTTACCCCATGCCTTTTCAAACGCGCTCTCACACATGCGCATCAATCGCCTCTCGATCGACGGGACCGCCGAAGGCGAAGATTCCGACGATCATGAGACTGACGCCCAACACCAGCCAGCGGTTGCAATTCTCGCCGAAGAAGAGTACACCGGCCAAAGCGGCGATGGCAACTTGTCCGGCGTTGATCGTGTTGACGTGCAAGACGGTCGTGAGTTGTAGTCCACGGACCAAAGCTAGAAAGGCGATGAGATTGCATATACCGGCGGCGAACATCAGGGTATATTGCTCCCAGGGGGTGGCGGTCAGCTTTGCCGCACCCGCGTTGAAGAAACTCAGGGGGCCAAGCGTCAACACGCCCATTCCCGTGATGATGACCACCACGGCGCTATGGCTTGTCGTACCGCGAACACAATGCCGGATGGCAATGCCAAGCAGCGAGAAGACAATTCCCGCGATACCGGCCGCGGCAATTGCCGCCGCGATCGTGGTTGGGCTTGGCGGCGGATTGGCAATTGCGACCGGGGCAGCTCTTGCTGCACCAACCCCCAGCAGACCGACCGCGAAAATCAGCAATCCGACCACCGCCAGATTGCGCGCGGAAACACGCTCGCCCAGCAAAATGCCGCTGAGGACCGTCGTGGCAACGAGCATGAAGCCCGTATAGGCCGGGATCATGACCGCCAGGCCGACGATTTCGTATCCCCACTGGACGCCCATGTTTCCAATCAACTCGGTCGCCAGGCCGACGGCGATAAGGATCGCCAGTGGGCGACCGGTGGGGAAGCCGCTCCTTCGCCGCCAGGCCTGCCAGAGCAGCCACGGCCCGACCGCCACCACGGTAATCAGTTCCTTATTGCAAACGGCCCAACTCGAAACGCACTGCAACCCGCTGAGCTGGCGCATGCAGGCATTGGCCATGCTGTAGCCGAGCAGGGAAACGAGGCAGCAAAGGGTTCCGGCAGTGGCCGGTGGGAGACGCAGCGGCCCGAGGCGAATCAAGGAAGAAGAATTCATGTGCCGATTGTAAGCTCTACAGGGCGGATTGAAAACACGCGCCGCGGATGCGACAATGCGTTCATGGCGTCGGTCGTTATCTCCCATCTCAGCAAGAGCTTTCCCGGCGGGTTTTGCGCCGTGGACGACCTCTGCCTGGAGGTCGAGGATCACGAACTGTTGGCTCTCATGGGGCCTTCTGGCTGCGGTAAAACGACAACGCTCCGACTGCTCGCCGGACTGGAGCAGCCCACCGCCGGCCGAATCGCGATTGCCGGTCGTGCGACGGAGTGTCTGCCGCCGCGAGATCGCGACGTGGCCATGGTCTTTCAGCAGGGCGCGCTCTATCCCCATCTGACGGTTCGCGGAAACCTGGGTTTCGGCCTGAAAATGCGACGGACTCCGAAGCGCGAGATCGGTTTGCGCGTGGAAGAGGCCGCTGCCGCGCTGGGTATTGTCGAACTATTGGACCGCCGGCCGGGCGAACTTTCCTACGGCCAGCAGCAGCGCGTGGCACTGGGCCGGGCGATCGTTCGCCGCCCTAAGCTGTTCCTGCTCGATGAGCCGCTGTCGAGCCTCGATGCCGCGCTCCGCCGCCAGTTGCGCCACGAGATCCGCGCTCTCCACCAGCGGCTCAGCGTGCCGATGATCTATGTAACGCACGACGCCGGCGAGGCCATGGCCTTGGGCCAGCGGATCGCAATCTTGCGCGACGGTCACTTGCAGCAGGTGGCCGATCCGCAAACGCTCTACGACCGGCCCAGCAATCGGTATGTCGCTTCGTGCCTCGGCAGCCCGGAGATGAATTTTTTGGAAGGCCGCGTGGAGCAGGCCGATGGCTGCCTGGTCTTTGCGCTCTCGGAAGAGGTCCAATTGCCGATTCCCGATTGCTGTCGCGCAATGCTCGAGCCTTATGCCGGCAAGCCGATCCTTCTGGGCCTGCGACCGGAGCATGTGCGGCTGACGGCCGAGATCGGTACACAGTACTCAGTCGTTATTCCGGCGGCCGTCGAAGTCGTCGAGCGACTTGGGGCGGAGTCGCATGTTTCTCTGAAGGCTGGGGAGCAGGTCTTTATAGCGCGCACGGAAAGCAATATTCAGCCGACGGTTGGCGAACAGGTTCTCGCCGCCGTGCTGCCCGAACATTTGCACTTCTTTGATGCAGCGAGCGAAGCGGCAGTTCTCTTGCCACATCCCCCCCCCGTTGAACCATCCCTCCCACGGTGGTAAGCTATCCCCTTGGTTTCCCTGTCGCAATAGCTACGCAACTGGGATGAAATCGAAGATGATTGGGGGCTAACGAAATGAGCAGCCAAAACCAATTCCTTCTTTACACCGCACCAGATGGGGCGGTGAAAGTAGATGTGTTTTTCAAAGACGAGACGGTCTGGCTGACGCAGAAGGCACTGGCCGAGCTGTTCGGCGTGAAGCGACCGGCCGTCACGAAGCACTTGGGAAACATCTTCTCCTCGGGAGAGTTGACGGAGGATTCAGTATGTTCCATTTTGGAACATACTGCCGGCGACGGGAAAACCTACTCCGCCAAATATTACAACCTCGATGCCATTATCGCCGTCGGCTACCGGGTAAACAGCTACCAGGCCACCCAGTTTCGCATCTGGGCCACCAAGACGTTGCGGGAATTCATCGTCAAAGGCTTCGTGCTGGACGACGAGCGGCTGAAGCAGGGCAAAAAGGTCTTCGGCAAAGACTACTTCGATGAACTGCTGGAACGCATCCGCGAGATCCGTGCCAGCGAGCGGCGATTTTACCAGAAGATTACCGACATCTACGCCCTTTCTTTGGACTATAGCGCGGATGCACCGCTGACCAAGGAGTTCTTCGCCTCGGTACAAAACAAACTGCATTGGGCGATCACGGGGCAGACGGCGGCCGAACTCATCTACCACTCTGCCGACGCAACGAAGATCTACATGGGCCTGACGACATGGAAACACGCGCCGGGCGGAAAGATTCTGAAGTCCGATGTGGCGGTGGCGAAGAACTACCTGAGCGAGGCGCATGTGAAGGAGTTGAACCGCATCGTTTCCGCCTACCTCGACCTGGCGGAGAATCGAGCCGAGCGCGGCATCCTGATGAAGATGGCCGATTGGGTTGAATTCCTGAACAGCTTTCTGGAACTGTCAAATTACCCGATTCTCCAGGATAAGGGCAAGATGAGCGCACTGGAAGCGAAGCTCAAGGCCGAAGGGGAATACGAGGTTTACCGCCAGCGACAAGACGTGGAATACCTCTCGGACTTTGACCGGGAGATCAAACGCATCGAGGGCAAGCAACCATGAGCTTCCCGCGATACTCGAAATACATAGGTATCGGCGTGGAATCGCTTGGGGAAGTGCCGGAGCATTGTCCCTTACGCCAACGGCGTTATGTCCCCCAGCCCAGGGTTGCCGCGCAGCGGCTACCCTGGGAACGAGGACAACACGTTCGTTGCGTTCACGGCGACGCCAAAGAATAAAACAATCGAGCTTTTCGGCACCCGCGCCGATCCCTCGCGGAAACCGGCGAAGGACAACGTGCCCTACCCGTTCCACGTTTATTCCATGCGGCAGGCCATCGAGGAGAAGTTCATCCTCGACGTGTTGCAGAACTACACGTCAATGCGGCGAGCGATGCGGCGAGCTACCGTTTTCCCGCTTGCAGGGCCTGCCGGTAAGTTTCCAGGGCGTCGGGAAATGGCTCCAGGGCGCGCTGGAAAATACCGAGCGTGTAGGCGATGGTCAGGCCATAGTTGCAGATTGGCACTCCGGCCTGGCGGCAGCGGAGCATACGGGTGAGCATTTCGCGACGGTTCCACATGCAGGCCCCGCAGTGGACCACGAGTTGGTACTGGTCCAGGTCGGCCGGGAAGTCATGGCCCGACAGGGTGCCGATCTCCAGCGGTCCGCCGACAAATTGCCGCAGCCAGCGGGGAATTTTCACCCGTCCGATGTCGTCGCCGATGGCGTGGTGCGAGCAGGCCTCGGCTACCAGCACGCGATCGCCCGGCTTGAGCCGCTCGATGGCCATTGCCCCCTCGACGAACTGGCTGAGGTCGCCTTTCTGCCGCGCGAAGAGGATCGAGAACGAAGTCAGCTTGACATCCGGCGGGGTGTCGGCGGCCACCTTGAGAAAGGCCTGCGAGTCGGTCACCACCAGGGCCGGCGGGCGGCGAAGCCGATCGAGCGCGTCGCGAAGTTCGCGCTCCTTGACGACCAGGCAGATTGCGTCGCCCTCCAGCAGGTCGCGGATCGTCTGGACCTGCGGCAGGATGAGGCGGCCCTTGGGGGCCTCCATGTCGATCGGCACGACGAGCACGGCCATCTCGCCCGGTGGGACCAGGTCGGCCGCAATCGCCGGCGGATTGAGGAATTCGTCCGGCGCGGTTGTGATGAGCGCCTCGCGGAGATCGAGGATGCCGCGTCCTTCGGTGGCCACGGTTTCCACGCAGAATATTTTCGCCTGCTTGAGTTCTTCCAGCAGAGCGGCTTGCGGCTTGCCAAGATCAGCCTTGTTGAAGACGGCGATGGCCGGGATCTTTCTCTCGCGCAGCTCGCCAGCGATGCCTTCTTCAAACTCGCCCCAATGACCCGCGGCGGCGATGATCAGGCCCAGGTCGGTGCGGTCGAAGACCTGCCGGGTTTTCTGCATTCGCAATTCGCCCAAAGCCCCTTCGTCGTCGATGCCGGCCGTATCGATGAACAGCACAGGCCCGATCGGCAGGATTTCCATCGGCTTTTCCACCGGATCGGTGGTCGTGCCGGCGATCTCGGAGACGATCGAGACCTGTTGCTTCGTCAGCGCGTTCAAGAGCGACGACTTGCCCGCATTGCGGCGGCCGAAGAGGCCGATGTGGAGGCGAAAGGATTTGGGGGTTGGTTGCATGTTTCATTCACCCCGGCGACAGCGGGCTGGCCCCGTTTCCACCGTCGGGCGAGCCCAGCCGCGTGACCCGCTCGGGCGAGGTCAAGTCTTCAAACTCCTCGGCCGAAAGCCAGCCATGTTCAATGGCGAATTTTTGCAGCGTCTGCGTGGTGTCGCCCTTGGTCTGCTGGAGATGCTCGGCGAGGCGCTCGACCTTGTCGTAGCCGATCCGCTCGACCAGGGCGGTCAAAGTTGCCGTGCTGTTGTGAACGTGAAGCAGACATTGTGCGCGATCGGCGACGATGCCGGAAACGCATTGCCGGGTAAAGATGTCGCAGGCGTGGGTCAAGAGATCGAGCATTGTTAAAAGACTATCGGCCACCAGCGGCAAGAACTGGTTCAGTTCCAGATTACCCGCGGAGGCCGCTTGCACGATCATCAGGTCGTGCCCCATCACGGCCATTGCCACCTGGGCCACGGCCTCGGGAATCACCGGGTTGACCTTGCCGGGCATGATCGAGGAGCCGGCTTGGCGGGGCGGCAGTCGGATTTCACCCAGCCCTGCGTGCGGACCGGAAGAGAGCAAGCGCAGATCGTTCGAGCACTTTAGTAAATTGCCGGCCAGCGCGCGGAGGATGCCGCTGACTTCAATGAACACGTCGGCATTCTGCGTGGCCTCGACGAGGTTCTCCGCGCGTGCCAGGCCCAGGCTGGTGATCTGCCGCAAGTGCTCGACGACGCGGAAGACATACTTCCGCGGCGCGCCGAGCGTGGTGCCGATGGCCGTGCCGCCCAGGTTCACCACGCGGAGTCGCTCTTCGCACTTGTAGATCCGCCAGCGGTCGCGGGAAAATGCCTCCGCGTAGGCCGACATCTCGTGACCCAGCGTCATGAGCACGGCGTCCTGCAACTCGGTGCGGCCGATCTTCACGACGTCGGCGAATTCCTTCTCCTTCTGCTGGAATGCCTCCATCAGCCCGATCACCTTCCGCTGCAATTCGCGAAGGCCGTTGATCGCCGCGACGCGCAGCGTGGTGGGATAGGCGTCGTTGGTCGACTGGTGGCGGTTGATGTCGTCGTGCGGGTTGACGCAGCGGTAGTTGCCCAGCGGTTGGCCAAGGAGTTGCAGGGCACGATTGGCGAGCACCTCATTGACGTTCATATTGGTCGAAGTGCCCGCTCCGCCTTGCAAGGCATCGACGACCACGTGCTCGTCAAGGCGGCCCGCGATCATCTCTTCACAGGCGGACTGAATGGCGGCGAACTTTGCTTCATCGGCCCAGCCGAGTTCGTGATTGGTCCGTGCCGCCGCCAACTTCACCGCGCCAAAACCATGCACCAGGCCACGATGCACCGGCCGGCCGGCGAGCGGAAAATTCTCGATCGCCCGCAGCGTATGGATTCCCCAAAGGGCATTGGCGGGAACGTCGCGGGTGCCGAGGAGGTCGGATTCAACACGATGGTGCGCCATGGTTTAAAAATACAGATCCCTCGCCCCGGTCTCTCGGATCTTCCGCAGCCGCTCGGTCAGATCGGCCTTCCGTTTGCCTTCCGGCAGCCGCTGTAATTCCTGCTCGATCAGCGACATACCAGCGGTGCGGGTTTCCTCACCGGCGTAATCGACGAGATACTCCGTCAGTGTCGACAAGGCGTTGGGCGTGCAGAGATTCTGAATGAACCCGGGAATGGCGAACTCCATGAAATGCTCGCCCGTGCGGCCGAGGCGGTAACAGGCCGTGCAGAAGCTCGGCACGTAGCCGTCAACCATCAGCTCCTTTATCACCTCATCCAACGAACGGACATCGCCCAACTGGAACTGCTCGCGCTCCATGACTTGGGCGTCGCCGGCCTCGGTGTAGCCGCCCAACTCGATGCGGCTGCCGGCGTCGATCTGCGATACGCCAAAGGCCAGCACCTCGCGCCGCAAATCAGCTGGTTCGCGGGCAGTCAGAATCAAACCCGTATACGGAACCGACAGTCGCAAAATGGCCACCAGCCGCTTGAAATCACGATCGCTGACCAAGTGCTTCTCGCCGATCTTCACGCCATGCGCCGGGCGCAGTCGTGGGAAGCTGATCGTATGCGGCCCGACGTTATAGTGTTTCTGCAAGTACAAGGCATGGGCCACCAGCCCGAGCACCTCGAACTTCCAGTCATGGAGGCCGAACAGAACGCCGATGCCCACGTCGTCGCAGCCGGCTTCCATCGCACGAGCCAAGGCATCGAGCCGCCAGAGATAATCGCCCTTCCGCGTTTTTTGCGGATGGACCTGGGAATAGGTCTCGTGATGATACGTTTCTTGGAAAATCTGGAAAGTGCCGATTCCCGCCGCTCGAACCGTGGCAAACCCGGCATGATCCATGGGGGCGGCGTTGACGTTCACGCGGCGGATCTCGCCACGATCGACCTTGACCGAATAGACCGTCCGTACGCATTCGGCGATGAACTCGGGGCTATAGGATGGATGCTCGCCGAAAACCAGGATCGTCCGCTTGTGTCCCTTTCGCTCCAATGCCTCGACTTGTGCCCGTAAGTCGTCCGGGCTGAGCGTGCGGCGAACGACATCGGGATTGGAACGGCGAAAAGCGCAGTAGAGACAATCATTCGTGCAACTGCTGCCCACATAGAGCGGCGCGAAAAGCACGATGCGGTTGCCGTACACATCGCGTTTCAACTGTCGGGCAGCCTCGAAGATCTGCTGGCAGCTTTCCTCGTCATCGGCCGCCAGCAACACGGCGGTCTCGGCTAGCGACAGTGGCTCCTTGGCCATGCTCTTGGCGATTACCGCGGATAGTTCTTCCCGCGCGGTTCGGCGATCGAGCAGACCGTGCAATTCGGCCTCATCGATGAAGTCGTGTGCGCTTTCACTGAGCTTGACGGGTTCGGTTGTTGTGGACATGCGGTTTTCTAGTACGTCAGACTTTTCAACCTGACCTAATGCGGTTAACTGTCAGGCTCGGGCACCATGTACCCATGGTCGGCCTGGCCTACTCTTATCGGGCAACGTAGTTAGGTGAGTCTCCCCGGCCGCTGCCTCGCGTGCGGCCGATGCTCTCGATGCGGACTTCCATGCACTGGTGACATAGGCCGGCCGATTCCTGGATACAGGCCTTGTTCGGATAGATCTCGTAGTGGACGCGGTACTTGGGCGGTGTGAGATTGGGCATCACGATGTTCGCCCCGCGGACCAAGCCCAACTCGCGGCCATTGCGCTTGTTGAGCGTGGCCAACGCCGTGGTGCTGGGGATATTCGCCCGCGAGCAAAGTAAACGGGTCAGGGCGATCACCTTATAGGTCATCAACTCCGTGGCAGGCACTTGCTCGCCCGGCGCGGCAACCGGCTGCTGCTGGGGATCGGCCAGCGGCGTCTCGGGATGCATGAGGAAAGGGCCGACGCCGATCATGTCGAGATTCAATTCGCGGAACAGCTCCAAGTCGCCGGCCAGATCGTCGTAGCTCTGCCCCGGAATGCCGATCATTACGCCGCTGCCCACTTCGTAACCTAGCCTGCGCAATATGCCCAGGATGGCGATACGATCGGAGGCTCGACCCGGATGGGGTGGATGGATCTGCTCGAATAGCTCGCGATTGGAAGTCTCGAAGCGGAGCAGGTAACGGTCCGCGCCGGCCGCGCGCCAGAGGGCCAGTTCGTCGTAATCCCGTTCGCCGAGGCTCAGGGTCACGGCCATGGGAGAGTCGGCCTTGATGCGGCGGACAACATCGGCCATCCAGTCGGCGCGAATGCCTGGATCCTCGCCGGCCTGAAGCACCACGCTGCCGTAGCCGAAGGCCACGCCTTCCTGGACGCAGGCCAGGATCTCGTCGGCCGTCATGCGGTAGCGAGGCAATTCGCGATGATCGACTCGCAATCCGCAGTAGCCGCAAAGGCGGATGCAGTGATTGGAAATCTCGATCAGACCCCGCAGATGCACTTCCCCCCCGACCGACTGCTGTCGGACTAGGTCCGCGCGTCTCCAAAGCTCTTCCAGCCGGGCCTCGTTGGTTTCGCGAAGCCAGGCGACGATCTCGGATCGCTGCATGGGGGGGTAGTGGGGTAATTCCATACCTAGATTATACACTCACTGCACTTGGCGGGGAATTGAAGTCTTGAAGATATCCGTCGCAAATGGATTGTCCGGACGGATCAGTTCCACCTCCACGCCATAGGCATCGCGAAAAGCCCGGCCCGAGACTCGGCCAGGGGACCATTTGACCTCAAATGCACGCAGCTTGCTCCCCCGCTGCACGACCAGGTCTACCTCGGATTGCGTTCGCGTGCGCCAGAAGAAGAGTTCTGCCGGTGAGCCGGCCAAGGCATTATGTTTGGCCGCCTCGGCGATGACCCAGTTCTCCCACAAGGCACCGATGTCGGGCCGGAATTCGTCCGTTGAGAACGCCGTGAGCAGGGCGTTGCGGATGCCCGTATCCCAGAAAAAAACTTTCTGACTCTTGGCGATCTCCTTGCGGGGATTGGTGCTGAACGACCGCAGCCTGAAAATGACAAAGGTCTGTTCCAGCAGATCCAGGTAGCGATCCACGGTCGGCCGGGCCATCTGAAGCTGGGTCGCCAGTTCGTTGACCGAGACCTCGGAGCCGGCTTGGTGCGCCAACAACAGCAGCAACCGCTTGATGAGGGCGGGTGTCTTGACCAAACCGGTCTGGAGAACATCTTTCCAGAGGTAGTCGGAACTCAGTTCGCGCAGCAGTTGCGTGGGGTCGTCGCTCGTCACGACTTCAGGATAGCTGCCAAAACTCAGTCGTTGCATCAGGATGGCCCGCAGTTGCGGCGAAAAGTGCCGACACAAGTGGTCGGGCGCGGCGTCTCTGTCAGCCCAAACCTGAGTGCCCAGCGTCTCGGAAAACAGCAGCGGCGGCAACACCAGCTTCCGGTTGCGACCGGTAAGGCTTTCCGCTGCCTGATCGAGCAAATCCAGCGAGGAGGAGCCGAGCAGGAGGAACTTCGCGGGCAGCCGCGCATCATGCCAACCCTTGATGATGCGGGATGCCTCGGGCAGACGCTGCGCTTCATCAATCACCAAGACCGCGGGGTTGCCGAGGGAACGCAGGCCATCGCCGGGGGACAATGCGGCAGCGGCCCGAAAACGAGCCTTGTCCACCTCGACATCGAAATTGAGGAACACCGCTGGCACCCCCGCCAAGACGTGTTCCACCAAAGTCGTCTTGCCGACCTGACGCGCGCCGAGAATGACCCCGACCTTGTCACTGGCGAGAATGTCTTTCAATGGCTGCTCGGCTGCTCTTTTGAGATACATGGAATACAGTATAACCGATCATTCTGTATACTGCAAGGCTCAGGATCAGCGGTGCTAAGCGACAATCCGGAGACGCTGGCTAAGGTCGGCAACGTGGCCGACGCGGCGGTCAAGGCAGTTTCCTGATGGACGGTCAAAGCCAGCGATAGCTACGTGTTTACGTCGCCGGTGGGTTCCAGCCGAATGCCTTTGCGATTTACGACATACACGGGAATGCCTGGCAGTGGTGCGCGGATTGGTATGACAAGGGTTACTACGCGAAGTCACCGGTGGACGATCCTAGTGGTCCTACAACGGGCTCGGGCCGCGTGCTTCGCGGCGGGAGTTGGGACTGCGACGGCGGGCGCTGCCGGTCGGCGTACCGCTGCCACTACGAGCCTGGGTTCCGGATCGACTTCCTGGGCTTCCGCGTTTCCAGGACTCAGTAATACTATGGCCTCTGGCACCGAACCGCTACTGGATCCGAGTTCGACGAAAGACGGCCGTAATATCTCTCGCAGCATGTGCGACCTGAATCACTCGCACACCATTTGTCACCGCACGATAGATCACCAGATAAGAACCTACGACAAAGCCGCTAATCCCGGGTGCCAAGTCGTCTCGTGCTTCTCCAAGCAACGGTTCCCTTGCAAGCAGGGCAAAAACGTCCGTAATCCGATCGACCAATCGGTCGGCGGCATCCGGGCTATGATTCTCAACCGCAATATAGTGCCAGATGTCACGAAGATCTGCGCGAACGCCACGGGCAAGCGTGAAGTGGCTCATGGGCGTTTCTGGTTTGCCTCCCAGGATCGCCGGCCTTCCGCTTTGATCTCATCGGCAAACTCCCGCAGCGACTGCTCGTCCTCCAACTCGATTCCTTCTCCGCGCTCCAAGGATTCGATCCGGCTTTGCACCTCGGCCCTGAACTGTTGAAAGACCTGCTCGTGCTCGCGAAGAGCCTTCAACGCAACCAGCAGAAGTTCATCCTCGCTTGCGTAGACGCCCTTTGCAAGTTCGCTCTGGACGATCTGCTGAAGCTCTCCGGGAAACGCATAAGACATGGACTAAGTACCTCATTCAAGGGACAGATTCCATGAATCCTACCAACGGCCGGGAAGAAAGTCAATTTTACGTGCGCCAGGAAATCCATCTGCGAGTGACTGAGCAAAAAGGAGAACAAGACCTATTGATTGCCCACGGAGGCCGAGTGGGAATATGCTTGCCGTGCCGGGACGACAACCCGTTACTACAGCGGCGACGATCCCGAGACGCTGGCCGAGGTCGGCAACATTGCCAACGCGGCGGCCACCTTGGAGTGCGAGGGCTTGCCCTCGCTTTTCAAAACCGATGGAGAATCTGCTGGTTGGGAAGTGGAGGGGAGCACGGCGCAGGGAGCAATTGCCGGAAATGGCCCTCACCCCCTGCCCTTCTCCCAAAGGGAGAGGGAGGGGCGAATGGCCAATAGCCGCGAAACGCACGTATGAGGCCCGTGCTGCTTCAGCGGCACTGATTACATCTTGCCGAGGCGCTCGATCAGATCGACGGTGCGGCAGCTATAGCCCCACTCGTTGTCGTACCAGCAGATGATCTTCAGCATCGTGTCGGCCAGGACCATGGTCTGGTCGGCAGCGAAGATCGAGCTGTGCGAATCGCCGATAACGTCGCTGGAGACGATGGCGTCGGTGGTATACTTGAGAATGCCCTTCATGGGCCCCTCGGCGGCTTCCTTGATGGCCGCATTGACGGCGTCCTTCGTGACCGGCTTGGCCGTCTCGACGACCAGGTCAACCACGCTGCCGGTGGGAACCGGAACGCGCATCGAGATACCGGTCATCTTGCCCTTCAACGCGGGAATCACCAGCCCCACGGCCTTGGCCGCGCCGGTGCTCGTGGGGATGATATTCAAGCCGGCCGCGCGACAGCGATAGAGATCGCTGTGCGGCAGATCCAAAACCCGCTGGTCGTTGGTGTAGGCGTGGATCGTGGTCATCAAGCCGCGGATGATGCCGAACTTGTCTTGCAAGATCTTGGCCACGGGGGCCAGGCAGTTCGTCGTGCAACTCGCATTGCTGATGAACTTATGCTCGGGCTTGAGCTGGTCATCATTCACGCCCAGCACGCAGGTCAGGTCGGGTTCGTCCTTGGCCGGTGCGCTCAAGACGACCTTTCGCGCGCCGGCTTCCACGTGCGAGGCATAGCCCGACTTGCCGCTGCCGCCGCGGGCCGTGAAAATGCCCGTGCTCTCCACCACTACATCGACGCCCAGTTCTTTCCAGGGCAGCGTGGCCGGATCCTTGATGGCCATCGCCTTGATCTTCTTGCCGTTGACCGTGATGCTCTCCGCATCGTGAGAGACCTCGCCATTGAAGCGGCGGTGTACGCTGTCGTACTTCAGCAGGTAGGCCAAGGTCTTGGTGTCGGTGATGTCGTTAATGCCCACCACGTCAAACAAGCCGGGATTTTCTGCCAAACGTCGAAACACAAGCCGTCCGATACGGCCGAAGCCGTTGATACCAACACGAATCGCCACTGTCGTTCTCCTTGTAAAGTTTGGGGAAAGAACCAAAAATTATAGCGGGTTCGACCACCACCCGCAACGGTTCGGAAAGAGCGCGAAAAAGCTATTCTGTCAGGTTTTTTTCGCTATTTTTGTCCATAAAAAACAACCTGCCCGGGATTGCTCCCGGGCAGGTTTTTCGATGATTATCGTGTTAGCAGGCCGAGTCGAGATCAGGCCGACTCGTCGCTGCTGGTTTGCTTCGGAGCGGCCGGCAACGGGGCAGCTTCGGTCTTCGGGGCAGCGGCCGGAGCGGCCGGAGCGGGGGCAGCGCCACCGCAACCGCCACAACCTTCAGGACCGCAACCCGTCGAACCGCAAGAGTTCGAGCTGCAGGCGATACAGGTCTTGCACTTCACGGTGAAGATGGCATTGACCAACTCGGCCAGGGGCCGACGGCAGCACTTCTTCTCGCAGCCAGCTTCGCAACCACAAGCCTTCTCACAGCAAGCGGGCTTCTCGCAGCAGGCCGGCTTCTCGCAGCAACCGTGGCTACGCTTGACGATGTGGCAGCACTTCTTCTCACAGCAGCGCTTCTTCTCGCAGCCACAAGCCTTCTCGCAGCAGGCGGGTTTCGCACAGCAAGCGGGCTTCTCGCAGCAGGCGGGTTTCGCACAGCAAGCAGGAGCCGGATCGCAGCAGGCGGGTTTCTCGCAGCAGGCGGGCTTCGCACAGCAAGCGGGTTCCGGGCAGCAACCCTTCGCCGGGCCGCAGGTCTCGCATGCGCTGCAGCGTTTGCAGGCGAGCAGATCCTTCATGCCGGCAAACAAATCGCGAACGGGCGTGATCCGCTGGCAGCAACTCTTCTCGCAGCTACTTGCCTTCTCGCAACAAGCGGGTTCTGGGCAACATGCCTTGGCAGGCGCACAGCACTCACCACTGAACCCCCGGCTGGCGAGGGTGACGCTCAATAGCATCGCTCCAAACAAAATCGTGGTTCTCATTGAGCAACAACTCCTTTATTATGAACTGCTGGCACTTCTTCCCCAGGCGGCGACCTCAAACGCGGAATGTCCGTGTTGGGGAGCAATCCGTCGCGGGGGCGGGTTCTCCCATGGGTCAGAACCGACTCATGCGTGTTTGTCGGTCACCGTTGAGGCGGGAAGGCGGGTAAGCACCATCAGTTCGCACGGTTACGGCGTCAGAGACCGTCGAGCCAATCCATGACTCGAAATAATCCCATTCGGTTCCTGACGCGCCCTCGCAGCGTGCCACCGCGGCACGCGCAACTAACTAAGGGTCACTAACCGTATCGGCACCCTTGCCGAAGCCCCTTGAACGCACGGAAACTATTTTCACTAAAAGGTTTACTACTCCTGGTACGCAAAGATTGCCGCGTGCGAAAGGCAGTCAAAGTTTGCCGGATGTAAGGGTTTCTGGATGCCGAAAGCGAGCGGCAATCTCTTGCTAACCGGCAAACTCCCCTTCTCTTGCCGGCACTCAACTTTTTTCCCAGATATTCTTCTTGGCTCCCTGCTAGTGATTTTGCTAAGATGAGTGGCTCGTAGCCGTTTTCAGCCGGTGGAATTACCAGGGGGATGCCAGTTTTGATATGAATTGGTCGGTTACTCGGTCACCTCCTTCCTACACCGGCTTCATGGTGCTGACCCACAAGAACGGCTTGCCGGCCTCATCGACTCGCACCTCGAACTTCAACCCGGCCCTCGCCAGCATCTTTCGCAGCGCGACGCTGTAAGTGGTTCGCTGCTGGGGATGCGAAACGAGGGCTTTGTCGGGTTCGACGCCATGCCGTGCGAGGGCGTTGTGATCGTAAAGCACCGCCGCGTTGACCTGCTTGCCGACCACCTCCAGGAGCTTGCTTGCCGTAACGCCGGAGACATTCACGTTGTGGAACTCATAGAGGGCCGGCAGGAGCTTTTGTGCGCCCTCGGCGGGCCAGCCGATCGGCCAAAGCTCCTGGTCGAGTTGGGCCTTCCGCACCGCGTAGGAGAGCGTCTCGCCCGACTCGCAGGGCACCAGGCAAAAGCCGATTGGCCGCAAGATGCAGGCCAGGGCCGTGCCGCAGGAAAACTGGGAAAGCTCTTCGTCGATCTGCTCGTTGCCTTGGGCCAGGGCGTCCTCGATCTTCAACGACAGGCCAAGCTGCCCGGCGATCTTGTTTGCCGCCGCGCTGCGCGTCAGGCCCTTGGTCGAGAAGCCGACGGTTTTGGAGAGATCGGAGCTGACCTTCTCGAACTGGCTGGCCGTGAGGCCGAAGGCGGAAAGCTTCTCGCGGGTTTCCGGCGGGCCGCGCTTGGCCAGGTCGTTCAGCCAAACGGCCAGCTTCTTGCACTCGCTGCGGCGAAAGCTGCTGCCGGGCACGATTAACTCGTCGCGGGCGCTTAGAACGGCAGTCACTTTGTAGAATGGCATTTGCGGCGTGCCGCCGACCTCGATCGCCGGCTTATCGCCCTCCTGGGCTGCGCGGAGACGGAAGTTTTGCACGCCGGCCGCAGTCAATGCCTGTCCCCATTGCTGAAACGACATGCCCGCTCCCAGCAGCGTATTGCCGGCGATTTCCAGTTGCACCTGGCTGGTCGGCGCGGCCCAGGCGGGTGCCGCAAGAACCAGGCAGGCCAGTGCCGAAGGAATGAAGCTAGACAGTTGCATGGCGGTTTCTCCTGAAACGGGATGCGGTGAAGCGGATATAGGGATTATAGCACATTGCAGAATGGCCTTTCGTGATTCCAGGAGACGACTGGAGTAGGGTGGGCCGAGTGAAACGAGGCAACCAAGGAACGCGGAGGATGATGGGACTCGTTTCACTCGGCCCACCCTACAACTACAATTCTGTAAAAGTCAATCCCGCAGCGAAAATGCAAGCTAGAATTCAACAGGTGGGAAATGAGATTGTCCTACCCTGCCCCCCTGAGGAAGAATGCCATGTCTCTGGAACTCGAAACATCGCCCGCCACATTCATCGATCGCCGTGCGCACGACATCTCGGGCCGCAGCCCGACCTTCGAGCGTCGGCAGTTCACCAATTCGCACGAAGGTCTTTCGCCGGAAGCACTCGATCTGGCGCAGGCCATCGACGGCTACAAGCTGCGTCACCGCCGCCGTTTCATCACCTACGAAGAAATGCTGTCGGTGATCAAGACGCTGGGTTATCAGCGGTAAGTTCCGGCCTTGGAACCTTTCCAACATTACCACCGCGTTTTTGTGGTGCGGCCGTCTCGGCTGCATGCGCAGGCGAGATGCCTGCACCACAAGTTGTTTTTGGACCGGTCGTCTGCGCACCAGCAACACGTCTTAATTACTGATTGATGTGTAGGATTTTGGCCGGCGGGAAGCCGTTGAACCAGGTCGACGACGCCGCACTATAGGCGCCGATATTCTCACTATAGAGCAAATCGCCGATATCAAGCTCCGGCAGCTCTTCGGCGAGCGAAATGGTGTCCAAGGCGTCGCAGGTCGGGCCAAAGACGGCACAAATCTGCTTGGGCCCGCTCTTGAGCGAGCGGATGGGATACTTGCAATGGTCGAAAATGATGCCGGAGAAGGTATGGTAGACGCCATCATCGATGTAATAGCAGCGTTTCCCTTCGCGGATCGACCGGCCGATGATCTTCATCAGGGCCGTGGCCGCGGTCGCTACGAGGAAGCGGCCTGGCTCGGCTAGGATCTCGATTTCTTTGGGGAAAAGGCGGTCGAATTCGCTGTTGAGCGTGCGCGCCAAGTCCTCGAAGGGCCGCACATTTTCGTCGTAGGGGGCGGGGAAGCCGCCGCCGATGTCCAGCAGGTTCATCTTTTCGTAGCCGCGCAGGCGGGCCTCATGGAAGATCTCGGATGAGATCTGCAATGCCTGGACATAATTATCGAAATTCGTCGTCTGGCTGCCCACGTGGAAGCTCAGGCCTTCGACCACCAGGCCGGCATCGTGGGCCTCGCTGATGAGATCGACCGCCTCGCCCGGACTGGCGCCGAACTTGGACGAGAGTTCGACCATCGCTCCCGTGTTGGGAACCTTGATCCGCAGCACGAGGCCGGCGTGGGGAGCGTAGCGACGAACCTTGTGGATCTCGTCGATGTTGTCGAAGGTCACCAGCGGCTTGTAGGGGTCAAGCTGCTGGAGCGTCTTCTGGTCCTTGATCGGGTTGGCGTAGATGATCTTGTCCCAGATATAATCTTGCCGCTCCTTCTCGGGGAGGGCCTTGATGTACTGGTAGACGATATCGAACTCGGGCATCGAGGCCACGTCGAAACTACAGCCGGCTTCGTAGAGCGTCTCGGCAATCGCCGGGTCGGAGTTGGCCTTGACGGCGTAGTAGGCCTGCACGCGCGGCAGGCACTTTCTGAAGCGCGCATAGTTCTGTCGCAGGATATCGTGATCGACGATAAAGAGAGGGGTCCCGTGCTCCTTGGCAAAGTCTTGCAGCATCACCCGATCGATCATATAGCCAGCTCCGTCTACAGAAGAAAGTTTTTGAATTGCCAGGGATCTCGCGGGGTGCGTACCCGCCGTGGACCGAGTCCAAAAAAGTCCGTTGCGTCTTTCAAAGGCGTCCAATCGGAAGGAATCGAGAGACATTGCCCCAAGTAGGGGGCTGCCCGCTCAAGGATGTATTCGTGCGGGAGGTCGTCGGCGATGCAAACGCCTCGGCTTGGATTTTCAATCATCCAGCATATCGCGGCGACTGCCGAACAAGCAACCTGCATGGTGGTGGCATTCTGATTGGGAACGAGTTGCCGTGACTCCTCGATGGAGAGAATGCTCCCCGTCCACCAGGAATTATAGGCATGTCCCATGATCAATGCACCCAGAATGTCGGATCCGGCCACGATTTCGTCGGTCATGATCCGCAGTTTCGTCTGCAAGCGGTAGTTCGAGCCGCGGAACTCATGGAGCGAAGCCACGGCGGCATCGCAGGGACAGTAGGCGTAGTGGACGGTGGGCCGATAGACAGCCGCGCCGTCCTCCCAAACGGTGAGATAATCGGTAATCGTGAAGGCCTCGCCGTGCCGCACGACCATCCCGTGGACGGAGTAGTAGGGCACCCAGGAGCGAACCCAGGTGTTGATTCCCATCTGGGCGAGGCAGATTTGATGTTTGGGTCCGGTGTCGTGCTGGCAGGCCTGGGGAGGGAGGTACTTTTCGTGTGTTCCCCAGCCCATTTCCGCGGTCGTGGTCCCTTCCTCGTGGAAGCCCTCGATGCTCCAGGTACTGACAAACTCGTCAATTTCCTTGGGCTGGTTGGCGATTTGGGTATCGCGTTCGCTGCAATGGATTACCTTGACGCCCATTTTTTGGGCCAAGCGGTTGTAGGTGCAGGTCGTCGCTAGGTGCCGGACCTCCTCGGCGTCGGCCGGTTTGAGCTTGCGATCGGCAAGCAGCGCGGCGGCAATATCGAGCAGGCCCTTCTTAGTCCAGTGGGAGATCAAGCCCGGGTTGGCACCGTGCTCCAGGACGGCCGTTGGCCCCGGATCGTGCCATTCGGCCTTCAAACGGCGGATATTCATGTGTCGGAAATAGAGTGTGCGTTCCGTGGGCCGCTTCCATTCCAGCCCTTCGTAGGGATCCCAAACCTCGACTGACGTATTGATATAAAGCACACCGTGGTCGTGGCACCACTGCAATAACTCGCAACAGTCGATATTCCAAGCCAGATCGATAATCAGGTCACCCGGGGCCACATAGCGGCTCAAGAGTGCCCCTAAATTCTCCTGGATGACCTTTTCTCGCTTGAAACGAACACCCAGGTCGGTCCAAGGCTTGACTAAATCCCCTAGATTCTCGAAATCGAGGATGGTGATATTCCGCGGCGACGCCTGGATGCTCTTCAAGAAGATCGGAAGAGTGCAACGGGCAACCGCGCCAAAGCCAAGGAACAAGACTTTTCCGCGGAATTCGATCATTATCAGGGTGGGAGGAGTGAAACGAGCCACACCTGCACTGTTTTGGCCCGCTTATGGTGGGTCTCGCTGCGCTCGTCCCGTCCGTACCTGGAACCGGAAGAACCAAAATCGAGAAGCAATGATTTTCGCGGTAAATTCCCGGAAAGTCAATGGACCAGACCCCGGACTTTGCGAAACCACTCTGCTCGCCGATCCCTACGCAAATAGGGGCATGATCTGGTACGCCCATGGTGGCACAAAAGTCGCGCATCGCCGCTCGATAGGACACGGCCAATGTAGGCAGGAATTTTGATCGAACGCCATGCCTTTGATATTATCGCGGATGCGCCGGTCTGCTCAAACCCAGCGTTTTGCCACGAATACTTTTCGTTGAGGTCGAACGTCTTCGTGTCAGGATTCCCTTCAGGAGAATTCGCTTGAAGAATGGTGGGACTCGCTACGCTCTTCCATCCTACACCTAAACGCGGATTCTCGGCGTTACGGGGTCGGTAGTGACGTTTACCGTTTGTGTGTTGAAGACTGGATCACATAATTTCAGTAATTATACTCCAACGTAGTTTCTGTTGCGGAATTTAGTTCCACTCTAAACTCCGTCATCCCCTCGCACCGCTGCCAGCGGATCGAGCCGCCGTGATCCTCCGCGATCTGCCGGGCGACGAAGAGGCCCAGGCCGGTACCCTCGGGTTTGCCGGTCACGAAAGGCTCGAAGAGCCGCGAGGAAACCTCGTCCGACGGACCAGGACCGGTATCGCGGACGCAGAGCATGCAACGGCTTGAGTCGATCGGCTCCAGGGCCACGACGATCCGCGCCGGCAATTGGTCGTGGCCGCTCGTGGCGTCCACGGCGTTGAGGACCAGGTTCACGACCAACTGCCTCAATTCCTCCGCGTCGCCTTGCACGCAGAGCGACTCGTCCGGTTTGAGGGCCGTTAACTCGATGCCGGCGTGAAGACAGGCGGGACGCACCAGGGCGCAGACGTCATCCACCAGGGCAGCCAGCGGCACGATCTCATGGACCTGGCTCTTGGGGCGACTGAGCGTGAGGAACCGCTGCAAGTACGATTCCATCAGCCGAAGCTGCCGCAGGGCCACCTCCAGATCCTCGGCGTTGGCCGCCGCGCATTGCCGCTGGTGCAGTTCGATGGCCATCCGCCCGCCGGTGGCCGCGTTGCGAAGCTGATGGGCCATGCCCGCCCCAAGTTGCCCCAGGGTGCGAAGCTGCTCGCTGCGGCGGACTTCACGTTCATATTGCCCCAGCCGTTCGGTCATGCGATTGATGGAAAGGGCCAGATCGCGAAGCTCATCGTCCACTTTGCCCACGCCGACGGGCGTGAAATCACCTTGGGCAATGCGGGCGGTTTGATCGCCCAGTTGGCGGATGGGCCTCACGAAGCGACGGGCCAAGAGCGTGGCAACAATGACCACGGCGAGCACGGCGATCGCACCGGCCGCCAGCGCGGGATAGGCGGCCTGCCACATGGCAGCCGACCAGCGGTCTTGCGAGTAGAGCACCACCAACGAACCGGATACCGTGCCCGGCCCGCGTCCCCCAATCGCGGTTCGCTCGCTCAAGTAGACGCGGCCGGCAAGTTCCAGACTCGGCTGCGCGCCCATCTCTCGCGGTTCGGTTTCCGCGGAGGGCTTGCTGTCAGGAAGTCTTGCCAACTGCTGCTGGTCTTGCGGAGAGAGCGATAATGTGTGGGCGAGCACCTCTTGATTTTTGTCGAGGAAGACGAACTCGGCCCCGGATAGCCCGCTCATCTGCCGTAACACGGCTTCGGTGAGCGGGAAACGTCCTTCCGTGAGCGTGGAGACAACGCGCCGCAGGCTTTCTTCCTGCGATTGTCGTTGTCGCATCGCGCCGAAATAGCCGCTCGCTCCGCTGGCCAGCGCGATCGCCAAAGCCACGACAGAGAGTGTGGGCAAGAGCAACTGGATTTGGATCGGCCGGCGCATTTTACGTTGGTTCCTACCATCCACCTTACCCAGCGCGTGGGGGCCATGTCAATTCTATCCCAACCTCAATCCCTTGGGCAAAGCTTCGCCGAAGACTAGCCCTTGCTCCTCGCGGTCGAGGCTGCCGCCGCTTTGGACGAGGGTCATGAAATGGCTCGGGGCGTTCTCCTTCAGGAGATAGGCGGCCGCTGCGTCGCGCTGTTTCTGGGAAAGATCGCGATAGCGATCGTCGGTCTTGCGCGCGATCTGCATCACCGCGAGCGATCCCACCGGATCGCCGCCGAAGGCATCGATCAACTGCTTCAACCAATGACCGGCCGTCTCCGCGGGCACGACCGTGTTCAGGGGACCATTGAGAGGCGTTCTCGCGCCCAAACGGCCGACGGCCCAAACGATCGCCGGCCGCACGGCCTCCATCTTTCGCTTAGGCAAGAGGTCGAGCAGGATTTCTCCCAATTCGATCTTGAGCGACACCGGCAGCAGTTCCAGGGAACCTAGCAGACGCCAGATTTCGGCTGTTTCGTTCGGCTGGAAGCCAAAATCGCCGCCGCGGCCCTTGCCGCCGACGACCAGCCGGTGCATGCCGCGGATGGGACCCAAGAGCGGCTCGGCCAGGGCCTGCTGCTGACCGGCCAGCAATCCGCCGCCGATCCGCCGCCAGAGGATCCAACCTTCCAATCGCGACGAGGCGGAAGGATGGACGAGCTTGCCTTGCACGAGCCGCCACGTCTCGGCGACCCGCCAGTCATCGACCGCCAACCCGTAGCCAGGCCGCAGCCCGAAACCGAGCAGGTTGAGCCAGCGGGCTTCATGCACCGTGCTCTTTCGCCGTCCGGCCTCGTTCTCGATCAAGGCATCCCATAGACGGCGGCAGAGCGAAGTTGGCCAGGCGTTGCGGTTCATTCCCGTTATGGCGGAAAGCCGCTTCACCAGACCTTCCGGCTTCTCACCACCACCGGAACCAAAGACCTGCTGGATGGCTGCCAGACATTCCTGCCATGTGGCCTCATCGACAAACCCTTCGCCCTCGGCCGCCGACTTGTGGGCGGCAACATCGGTCTGGGTGGTAGAGCGAATATCGAACTGCAATCGCCAACTCCGCTTTCCCTCGATCTCACTGCACCAGAGATCCAAGGTGCCGATCTCCGTAAGCCGTGCATGAAGATTGACGGACACGGTTTCCGTCTCGCCTTTCTTCCGTGTCCGCAGCACCGTGCGGATCGGCGGCAGCGGCGTCATCTGATCGCGATCGAAGGTCACCAGTTCGCCCGGTCGATCGGTAAGCCGCGTGCTGGAAACATAAAGCGGGAACTCCACCGGTTCAGAAACCAACAGGTCGAAACGCCGCTCGCTGAGGTTGACGTCCTGGCCCGGCTCGACCCCGGCCGGGATGAGACAGAGGACGGAAGGCGGGGCAGCAGGAGAGGATTCCGTATCTCCCTCTCCCTTTCTCCCTTTCTCCCTTTCTCTCTCCCCGCCGACACCCATATAATACGTCCGCGCCAAACCGGCCGCGATCCGCACGCCGCAGCCGCGACGGACCATGCCATAGTAGGCAGCCCCATGAGCGACAGCCAGGTCGAGCCGGTCGTTGTCCAGCACGATCGGTTCCCAGCCGCCGCCGAACATGTGCCGCAGCGCGTCGATCATCCTCTGCCGCAGCACGGGCGATTCAAACAGGCCGCCATTGAAGAGCACGATGTCGGGCCGGGCCGGATCCTGGTTGGCGGGCAGATCGACATCCTCCAGGGCCACATGCCGATGTGACGTGAGAAAGGCCGCCAGGTAGCGGGTAACCGCCGGGTCGGGCGCGAAGGGAAGCCCGAATTCCTGGAATCCCGAACCGCGGCGACTCGGCCGAGCATCCAGCGGCACCCGCGGAAAAAAGCCTTCCACCAGCAGTTCATGGATTTCGCTCCGCTGGACCTCGACCTGCCGTGCCCCGCCGATCAACCGCGAGCCTGACCAGGGTAGGCTGAACGTCAGCCGCTCCGGCGCCGCGGGCCCCAGCAGCGTTTCCTTGAGCTGTCGGCTGCGCTGAACGAGCATGGCCCATTGCCGAGGCTCCAGCTTTCCCCCTCGCCCACTGAGAGCGGATTGGGGATGCTCGCCCTCCGCTTGCCCTTCGCTCCCCGCTCTTATCGCCGCATCGCCGCCGGTAAGCCGCTGTTCCAGAAAGTGTGCCAACGCCAGATCGAGATTATCACCGCCGAGGATCAGGTGATCGCCAACAGCCACGCGATGGAAATGCACCTTGCCGCCCTCGCCGCGACGGACGCGGATCAGCGTGAAGTCAGAAGTCCCGCCGCCGATATCGCAGACGAGTATTTTCTGACCCGGTTTGACAAGCTGGTCCCAGCGGTCTCGATGGGCATCGATCCAGGCGTAGAAAGCTGCCTGCGGTTCTTCGATGAGCACGACTCGCGGCAAGCCGGCCAAGGCGGCCGCCTTGATCGTTAGCTCCCTTGCGACTTCATCAAACGAGGCTGGCAGCGTGAGCACGAAATCCTGTTCCGCCAAAGGATGCTGTGGGAAGCGTGCGTCCCACGCGGCGCGAGCATGGGCCAGATACCGCGCACTAACCTCGACCGGCGACAACCGCTGAACGTCGGCCGCTCCGTGCCAGGGGAGAAGTTCGGCTGTGCGATCGACGCCCGAGTGACAGAGCCACGACTTGGCCGAACCGATCAATCGCCCCGGCACAACCGCGCCGTGATCGCGAGCAAAAAAGCCGACGACATGCAGCGGTTCGTCGCGACCCGGAGTACCGGGTGCCCCGGCTGCCGTCCAGGGCAAACGCAGCGCGGCGGGCGGCAGTTCACCCGGTGCGGGCTGGTAATGGAAGGAGGGTATCGTCTCGCGGGCTTCCACGTGCCCGGCGGCCACCAGTTGCGGCACGGCAAAAACGCGGACTTGCCACGGTTCTTCCGAGGTGTCGACGTAGGTCACGGCTGAGTTCGTGGTCCCCAGGTCGAAACCGACGACATAACGGCTCGGTCCGCTTTCGGTTGAGAGGGAATTGGCCAAGAGATGTGCCTTCAACTAGAAGTTCAAATAGATGCATCTTATCACGCAGGTGAGAATAATGCAGGGGTCAGGGGGATCTAACTTCCAAGGGACATGCCATGCCAACTATCCATGCCATGCCGAACCTTAAGGTGACTTTTTCCTGCGTTTCGACTAGACTCAAGTATTCTGCGAACAGATCCTTAGCATGAACTACTTTTCCCATGCCCTGCCGTTCCTTTCCGATCCCTACTTTGTAGCGGGAACGTCCCTGCCCGATTGGCTCGCGGTTGTCGATCGCGGCGCACGGGTGAGGGCAAAAAACGCGGAATCGCTGGCTACCCACCCCAATCGCGATACGGCGGCGGTCGCCCGTGGATTGTTACAGCATTTTCGTGACGATTCGCAGTTTCACAAGACACAGGCCTTCGCCGAGACCACGCTCGAGCTTTCCGCCGCAATCCGCCGCGTGCTGCCAGCGGACAGCGGTTTTCGTCCCAGCTTTTTGGGTCACGTGCTGGTCGAAGTGTTGCTCGACTGGACTCTGGCGGAAGACAATTCCGGGGGGCTGGATGCCTATTACCATGCCCTGGAAGCGGTCGATCCGAGGGCGGTTCAGGACGTGGTCAACCGCATTGCCGCCCACGACACCAATCGCCTAGCCCCCATGATTGTTCTCTTTTGTCGAGAGAGGATCTTGTGGGATTACGGCCGAGATGACAAACTATTACTCAGGATGAATCAAGTCATGCGCCGCGTCGGCTTTCTCCCGCTGCCAGAGGGGGTGCAGGAACTGTTTCCTGCCGCCCGGCAGTTGGTCCGCCACCGCCAGCGTGATTTATTAGAAGGAATTCCGGTAAGATAGTTGTTCGTCAGGCTTTCCAGCCTGACAGTGAACTGGACAAGTTCAGGCTCGGGCACCATGTACACATCGTCGGCCTGACGTACGGTAAGGCAAAACTATGTCAACTGATGATAAATTTGGCATCGCTGCCGGCCTCCTGGCCCTGGGCCTCGCTGCCGGAGTGATTCTCCTGGCACAACTCCTGTCGCCGGAAGTGTTGTACTTTCTTCCGCATCGACAACTCGTCCTGCCGGAAGCAATCTTCGATGGGATTGTGTGCGCCCTGGCCTTGCCCGCGGGCATTTACTTCTTTCTCCTGGGAATCTCGTCGGGTTCCAAGGATCGAGATTCGGATCAATAAACTTTTATACTGAGGAGATGTGCCGTGCGATTTGGACTCAATTTGCTGCTGTGGTGCGATACGCTGGAAGACTCGATCCTGCCCGTGCTGGAGGATATCAAAAAGATCGGCTACGACGCCGTGGAAATTCCGATCTTTGAATATGACGTCCAGAAGTATGCCCTATGGGGTAAGCGACTGGACGATATTGGCTTGGCGCGGACCGGCGTGACGATCCGTCTACCGGGCGACAATCCAATCGGCCTCGACGCGGCCGAGCGATGCAAGGGAGTCGATGGCAATAAAGCGGCGTTGGACTGTGCGGCGGCTGCCGGGTGCGAGGTGCTGGCCGGACCGTACCATTCGGCCCTCGGCTATTTTACTGGCGCCGGGCCGACTGCCGACGAATGGTGGTGGGGTGTCGAGAGCATGCGGCAAGTGGCCGAACATGCCGAGAAGGTCAACGTCACCTTGGGCCTCGAGTACCTCAACCGCTTCGAGTGCTACCTGTTGAATACCGCCGCCGACGGGGTGCGGTTCTGTCACGACGTGGGCCATCCGCGTTGCAAGATGATGTACGACACATTCCACTCGCACATCGAAGAAAAGAACACCCCCGCGGCCATCCGTGCTTTGAAGGGCTGCCTCTCCCACGTCCACATTTCCGAGAACGACCGCAGCACGCCAGGGACCGGCAACATCCGCTGGGCGGAAAATTTTGACACGCTGCATGAAATTGGCTACAACAACCTGATGGTGATCGAGGCCTTTGGTCTGGCCCTGGACAAGATCGCAGCCGCCACCAAGATCTGGCGGAGGATGTATGAAAGCGAGCGGCAATTGGCCAGCGACGGACTGAAATTCATGAAGCAGGAAGTGGCAAAGAGGTGGAAATAAGAGAATGTCGAATGACGAATGGCGAATGACGAAGAAGCGGAGCAAGCCCTTTCGTCATTCGTCATTTGAGCTTCGTCATTAAATTCCATGACGGATACACACGACCAGGATCCCATTTCGCTGGACGAGCTTGCCCAGGCGTTCGCCCAAGTGATGGTTCCGCCATCCCAGGGCCGCGTCGTAGGACAGGTTTCCAACCTGTCAAAAAACGAAGAGCCGCAACCGCCGTTGGCTGCCGCCGCGACGGGGGCCGACGCGCTACAATCGGAGCGGCCGCACGAATCGGCCGTAGCGGTTGATGCATCGATGATCGACGATTCCGGCCCGCTTACGCCGCTGGGAATTCTGGAGGCCATGCTCTTCGTCGGCGATCGTGATAACCGGCCATTGACCGCCGCTCGTGCCGCTGAGTTGATGCGCGGTGTCGATCCAGGCGAGATCGGCGGGCTGATCGAAGAGCTTAATCGGCGTTATACGCAAGGCGGCTGCCCTTACTTCATAGCGGAAGATTCCGACGGCTACCGTATTACCCTGCGCAAGCCGTTTCATCCTTTACGCGAGCAGTTCTACGGCCGTATCCGCCAGGCCCGGCTTTCGCAGGCAGCGATCGACGTGCTGGCCATCGTAGCCTATCAGCAGCCGCTCTCCACCGAGCAGATTGGCGCGGTTCGCGGAAAGCCAAGCGGCCCGGTGCTTTCGCAACTGGTTCACCGTGGATTGTTGCGGATCGAGCGGCTACCCGGCAAGCGGCGAACCGTGCAGTATTTCACCACCGACCGCTTTTTACAGCTCTTTGGCCTACAGACTTTGGCCGACCTGCCGCAAAGCGAGGAACTCGATCGGCAGTAAGATGCCCCTTAGTGCCCACTACCGCCGCCACCGCCACCACCGCTACCACCACCACCGCCACCCAAGAGTTTTGGCTCCATGGCGGATGCGGCGGCCTTGCGGCTCAGCCAATCGATGCGGTCGGCCGGCCAGCCATCGTCGGTTCGGGTCGATTCCATCACGGGAACATTTACATTATAGGGTGACCGCGCGACCAAACGCTCCACGGTTTGCATCCGCAGGGCTGTTTCCTGAGGGGTATTGGCACGATGTACGAAAATCTGCCGGTGCGGTTCAGAAACCTCGTTCATGATCCATTGCACGCGCATCCGACCGGCCTCGGTCAATTCGTTATTGCCAGGCAGGAAGTGAAATTCGGACAACAGGTTCTGACGTTCCCAGCCGGCAGAAATTTGGATGGCCGTCACTTGGCGGACCGCCGCGCGATCCGCGAAAATATATGGCTCTGGCCAGCAATTCCGCTGCCTTGCATCGCAGGCGGCATTGGAGAGAAACTCGCCTAGTCCGCTCGCCAAAAGAGGCGTGGCATACCCGATCGCCACGATTGTGATTGCAAGCCGGGTGATGTAACGACCGACCATGACCGTTCCTCCAAGAAATATCAGCTTCCTCATCGGTATCGGCAAGAGGAGACGAACGATTACGCTTTGTTTTTTCCGGCTGACCGAAATTACCTAGACTTCCTAGGCTAAGTCGTCAGGAAGTGGCTGGTTTGGTTAGCAACGGTCGCTGCATGAGGCAGGACCAAGCCGGATAGCCATCCTTCAAGATCGGACTGGGCATGCGAATCTGCTCCAGTCGCACGACCTCGAACAAACGGCCCAGCTCGTTGTAAAGCTGACGCTTGGTGACCGGTGGCGGGCTGCCTTCGATCGGCGGCTCGGCGGCAGCGGCAGCCAGCGTCATAAAATACGATCCCGGCCGCGTCACACGCCATAGCGCGTCGAGATAGCGATCCAGCTCGATCAGTCGAGCGTAGTGATAGAAGCCCGCGTCGTAGACAAAATCGAAGCTGCCGGCGTTTTGGGCAAACTCGAAGAAATCGGCGAGCACGAACCGCGGCAAAGCGTCTTCCAACTCGGCTCGGACCCTGGCACGCTCGATCGCCGTGGGCGAGCTGTCGACGGCCGTGACCTCCAAGCCGCGCCGCACCATGTAAACCGCATCGGCGCCAGTGCCGCAGCCCACATCCAGAGCGGAAACCCGGCCAATCCGCTTCTCGTTGAGAAGGCGAATCAGTTCCGTGGAAGGTTCGCCCGTCTCCCAAACCGGCGTCCCTTCCCGATAAATTGCATCCCAGTCCCAACGCCCTGCTGATATCATGCTCATCATCCCACCGCATTATGGAAAATTCAAACTGCTCTTCCTAGTGTGGAGTCTAGCTCGTCTTTACGCAAGCCGGCCCTTCCATTTTGACTCGGTTCCCGGCGTAGGTCAGGCTTTCCAGCCTGACTGACAGGTAGGTCAGGCTAGAAAGCCCGGCCTACAATTGATTAAATAAGCGGTTCTAATACGTGAATTGGTTCTGCCATAGTCCTACCAAAAATGTCCTGTTTCTACCTGATTTACCAAGCCATGCGCAATAACCGGTCGATCTTTGCTTAGAGAATAGTCACTCGAAATTTAACGTGCCAATGGGAAACAAAACTCAAAAAACGTCACAAAACATTATCCATTATGAGCTTATGCCTTAAGCATTGGCGTGGTTCGTAGCCAAGGCGAATGCTGGCATCGACTTTGCTTTCAGGCGATCGAGTTCCCGTGTTCCACCCTCCCGATGAATAATTCGGGTTAGTAAAAGTAATGAAAGGATTGATCCAAAGTGTCTCCCAAAGAAGTATTAGCCCTCTGTCGCGAGAAAAACGTGAAGGCCGTGGACCTGCGGTTCATGGACTTCCCTGGACTCTGGCAACACTTTACGATTCCCGTCGACAAACTGAACGAAGATGTTTTCGAGGAAGGACTAGGTTTTGACGGTTCCAGCATTCGCGGCTGGCAGGCGATCAACGAAAGCGACATGCTCGTGATTCCGCAGCCGGAAACGGCCGCCCTGGATCCGTTCACCACGCTGCCCACCCTCTCGATGATCTGCAACATCCAGGATCCCATCACACGCGAGGATTATTCTCGCGACCCACGCAATGTTGCCCGCAAGGCGGTCAACTATCTGAAGAGCACGGGCATCGGCGATACGGCCTACATTGGTCCAGAGCTGGAGTTCTTTATTTTCGACGACATCCGCTACGACCAGACGCCCAACAGCAGCTTTTTTTTCATTGACAGCATTGAAGGCCAATGGAATCGCGGCCGCGACGAGAAGCCGAACCTGGGCAACAAGCTCCGCTACAAGGAAGGTTATTTCCCCGTACCACCCGCCGACCAGATGATGAACATCCGCAACGAGATGATGCAGACGCTCATCGACAGCGGCATCAGCATCGAGGCTCAACACCACGAAGTGGCCACTGCCGGGCAGTCGGAAATCGACATGAAGTTCGACGCCCTGGTGGCCATGGCCGACAAGGTGATGATGTACAAGTACGTGCTCAAGAACGTGGCCAAAAAGTATGGCAAGACAGTCACTTTCATGCCCAAGCCGCTGTTTGGCGACAACGGTTCCGGCATGCATACGCATGCCTCGATCTGGAAAGGCGGCGAGCCGCTGTTTGCCGGCAGTGGTTATGCCGGTCTGAGCCAGTTGGCCTTGTATGCCGCCGGCGGGCTGATCAAGCACGCCCCCGCCATCCTGGCATTTAGCTGTCCGACGACCAACAGCTACAAGCGACTCGTCCCCGGCTTCGAGGCCCCGGTGAACCTGGCCTACTCGCAACGGAACCGCTCGGCGGCGATCCGCATCCCGATGTACAGCCAGAGTCCCAAGGCCAAGCGGCTGGAGTTCCGTTGTCCCGATCCAAGCTGCAATCCCTATCTCTCCTTCTCGGCGATCCTCATGGCGATGATCGACGGTATCCAGAACAAGATCGATCCAGGTGAACCGCTGGACAAGGATATTTACGATCTGGAGCCGGAGGAACTAGCCAAGGTTCCCAAGGCGCCTGGTTCGTTGGAGGAGTCGCTGGCCGCCTTGGGCAAGGATCACGATTTCCTGCTCCGCGGCGATGTCTTCACCAGCGACGTCATCGAGACATGGATCGATTACAAGACGAAGAACGAGGTGCAGGCGATGCAGTTGCGTCCGCATCCCTATGAGTTCTGCCTGTACTACGACATCTAATCCGGCGTACGTCAGGCTTACCAGCCCGACAACGAACCGTAAGGTTAGGCTCGGATCATTTTGGAGTGCGGTGGCTTGCCACCGCTACTCAATACATCTCGAACCTGTGTTCCCTGCTTTGCCAGTTCGGGCGGGGGTTCCAGCGGCGGACAGGGCGATGCTTAGTCCCACCACCAACGGCCTTTGGCCAGCTCGATCTTGACCTTGTCGCGGGCCTGGGAAACCTTGGAATCCTTGTCGTCGAGGAGCTTCTCCGGGGCCAAGGCCATCAGCGGGTTGATCGTCACGCCACCGCCCACCGGCGTGAGCAACTGGTGACCCTTCCAGATCGCGTTTACGGCCGTGGCCACTTGCTTGGGCGCATTATCGGTCTCTGTAACGATCGTGTTCTCGTCGCCCAAGACTTCCATCTTCCAGTTGGCCTTGCCGTAGAAATCGTGCTGCTGGATGTAAGCTGCCAGCACCGAAAGATCGATCAGGTTCCGTAACTCGGCATAGACGGGCGATTTGTCGGCCAGCTCGGAATAAACCTTGGTAAATGCCTGCACGAAGGCTTGGCTGGCTTGGTTGCCATGGCCGGCGTCCACGCGCTGCCCGCTGGCGGCCACCATCTCGTCCTCGCCAATGACCTTCACGCCGTCGCCCACAAGCTCCATCGCGGTGCCATCGGCGCTGGTCCGCACGCATTGATAGTCGGGCGTGAAGAACCAGCGGGCCAAGGCGTTGCGGCTGATCTGGGCCGCGTTGGCGCGATCGACCCAACTCACAAGCTTGACTGGCGGTTTCTCCAGCCCAATGCCGATCAGCTTCATGCGATAGTCGGCCTCGACCATCGTGACGGCGAAGTGCGTTTTGGCTGAGACGCCGTTGACCGACACGGTCTGCAAGCCGAGATTGCTCTGCAAGCCTTCGACGATGAACTGCGTCCGCTCCGGATTGCGGGGATCCGCGCCGCCGCCGATGCTGCGGAGAAACCGCTGCATGGCCGCCAGACCTTCCTTCGTGGGGTCAATCGAGCAACCGATGAATTTCGTTGCCGAACCGCTCGGTGGAAATGCCCGCAAGGCTACACAGAGATCGTCGAGCCGGATCACGGGCCGCCCGTTGGAAATACCGATCGTGCGGCCGGCCGGATCGGTAGTCCAACCTTCGGCAGGGCCGGCGATCACGATGTCGCCACTATCGGGGTAGCAGAAGACATAGCGCACGCGGAGCAGTCCAGCCAGATAGCGCATCTCGTCGGTGATCGACCCGTTCTTCTCGCGAATGGCCTTTTCTAGGTGCTTCAGCGAGATATACCGCATGGTGCTGCGCTTCGCGGCCTTGGTGTTCAATCCGGCACGGGCCGCAGCCTGCTGCTCCTTGCTGAGCCGGCCGCTTTGATCGGCGGTCGATTTCAGCCGCACGACGCCGGCCGCATCGACAACAACGCCGCCGCCGATCTGCGCAAAGACCATCTTCGGCGCCGCCAGGGCCGTGGCCAGCATCGCCATCCACATCACTCTTCGCAGTACGAGGCATCGAGACAACATCGCTACATTCTCCTGCTTGCCGATTGGAACATCTAGGAAGCCTTTTGGCTCTTCCTTCGATCATAATTAGGTAGCTTGGGTAAAGCAAGCAATGGACGTAAAATGGCGGGAAATTGTCGAGCCGACGGAGAATGGCCTTTTCCCAATACTCCCCTCTCCCTTTTTGGGAGAGGGGCAGAGAGTGAGGGCTTTTCAGCACAGAAGCGGCTCTTTTGCATGGCTTTAGAGGAAGTAGATCGCACCCTCACTCGGAGGGGAATAGGAATTGGATTTCGACTTTTCCGATCGATAGCCTCTAACCCCCTCCACACCACTCTACGGCTTTCCGGAACCGGAACCCTGAAGTTCATACAGCCGAGTGCGGGCCTGCTGCTGTAGTTCGCCACTGGCATGCTTGGCGATCCGTTGATAATAGACCTTGGCGACGTTCGGCTTGCCGTCCTCTTCCAGCGCAAGGGCACGCTCCATGAGGGCGGCCATCTCGCCGTTGGCAGCAGACTGTTCCTGCTGATGCAGTTGTCTAGCCTCGGCAACGCTCAGCGCAGGTCGGCCGGCGGTGCTCGCTTGGGCGGCATTCAAACGCTGCTCGGCGGCCTCACCCGGACCGGGAATCGGATCGGGTACGTTCATCAGCTTCATCTTCGGCCGCTGCTGCGGAGGGGCCGCCCCGCCCGCCTGGCCTTGACCGCCCGCTTGAGCGTCGGCGTGAGCTTGCATCATTGCCTGGACCAGCGGATCGACGCCACTCGGTTCAATTCCGGAAATCTGCTGCAATTGCTGAGGAGAAACGGGGAAGGCCCCCACAACCGGTACCACGCTGATCACATAAGGCGTTTGCGAAGTGTCGGACATATAGCCCGTCTGGCCGTTCATGATCGTGACCGACGGCGTCTGCGTGGTCGACGCCTGCCGATAACCCTGGCTGAAGTTCGTGGCGAAATTGATCTGACCGTTCTTGCCGGCGAAACCAAAGTTCGCCGTCAATCCCGCATTGTTATCGGGACTGCCAAATTGAGGTCGCGCCAGAGCACCGCCACCATAGGAGAAAGTGACTCCCCGATAGTTTCCCGACCAGTTGATGCTGTTGTTTTCAAAGAAGGAGTCGCGGTTACTGCGGAAGGGTGTTCCAATCGTGGCCTGCTGGGCCTGAACGGAAACAGCAACTGACACAAGAGTTATGAGAACTCCAGCCGCAAAGGTGGTATTCCAACTCCGCATGATCCTACATCTCCTTCCCTAACCTCGCCCACTTTTATTCTATCGGCACCGCACTACGCCTGTCAAGATTTCCTGTCGGCCGTTACTTCCCATCTTCTCGCTACGAAACGACTTCCATAAGGAACTCTGATGCCGCCAAGGTGCAATAACCGAAGCGCACTGAGCGGATGAGTGTTAGACTAGCATATCGCCACGGTGTTTGCTTGCCCAACTATCCGCCCCCCTGGAAGATGGGATCATGGAAATCACGCGCAATCAATACTACATGGCCGGACTGGTTCTGCTACTTTTGGGCATCCAGTTTCGCATGATCGAATCGGTGGAACTCAAGGATCAGTTTGCCAAGTTTATCGCCGAGCGGACCGACCATCCGTTGATCAGCGTGAGTTCCCAGTCGCCGCTGTTGGCTCCGGTGGAAGGCGCCGCCATCAATCGCCTCGTACACCCCCCTGAATGGATTGGTTGGATGCTTGCCTCGCTTGGCAGCGTTCTGGTATTACACAGCTTAGCGATGCCCAAGAGCCCTTAGCGGTCTGGTATTTGTGGTGTGGCCGTCCCGGCTGCATGCGCAGGCGAGACGCCTGCACCACAAGTTGTTTTGGCGGATCCTTCCACTTGACCCCCCCGGACCGGTTCGATACCATTGTTTAGAGTCTGCGCTGCAAAGCTGCGCGGTCTTCATCCAGATTTGTAACGAGATCTCTGACCAGGAGTGTTTTTCGATGCCCGCATACCAACGCCTGGAGGTCACGGAGGTTGGCGATGTAACCGTCGTCCGCTTTCGCAACCGCCGGATCACTGAAGACATCGACATTCAAGAGCTTGGCAGCGAAATGTTCAGGCTGGTGGAGAGCGACAAACGCGAGAAAATACTCTTGAATTTCTCGACGGTCGAGTTTCTCGGCAGCGCGGCGTTAGGCAAACTAATCACCCTGGATCGCAAGGTAAAGGCCCAGGGTGGCGTGCTGAAGTTCTCCAATATCGGGCCGAATATCTACGAGGTTTTCGCCATCACCAAACTCAACCGCTTCTTTGACATCAAAGAAGACGAGGCTGACGCCCTGGCCGCATTTTAGGCGGTCAAGCCAAACGCCAAACTATGCAAGATGTCATATCTAGCGTAACCGTTTTTGCACTGGATCCCATGGCTATCGTTGACATGGAAACGGCCAAGATCGACCCATGGCTGTGGCGCTACGACCGTGTAATTGCCAGCGACTCCACGATGGCCCGGCGGGTTCTCGATGAAATGCTGGCCCAACTCGAGGCCCAGCAATGGCAGCAACGCGACATTTTTGCGGTGCATTTGGCGACGGAAGAGGCCCTGGCCAATGCCATCCAGCATGGCAACGGCTGCGATACCCAAAAGAACGTCCGCTTCGTTTGCTTGTTGGGCGCCGACCGGATTCACATCGAGATCACCGACGAAGGCCGGGGGTTCGATCCCTCGAACCTCCCCGATCCAACCTGCGACGGCCACCTGCATGCTCCCCGCGGCCGCGGCGTGATGCTCATGAGGGCCTTCATGGCGCGGGTCGCGTTCAACGCCCGCGGTAACAGTGTGATTATGGAAAAAGAGCGGGGACCGAGGGAAAGTAGCAGGCAATAGGTCTGTCTTGCCTCGCCGCCTTTATACCCCTACAAGATCAGCGTCATCAGCGCAAATAGTGGCAGCAGAATTATCACGCTGTAGACGACGTATCCGAAAAAGCTCGGCATGGCAACGCCTGATTTCTCGGCGATCGATTTGACCATGAAATTCGGCCCGTTGCCGATATAGGTCATCGCGCCCATGAAAACCGATCCCAGGCTCACCGCAGCCAATAATGGGGCCTGAACTCCGGCCACGGCCCCGTTGCCTCCTAGCGAGCGGGCGGTCGCAAAGAAGACTGCATAGGTCGGAGCGTTGTCCAATACCGACGACAGGCTGCCGCTGGCCCAGAAGAAATGAGCCGGCGCAACCAACCCCAACGATGGGCCTAGGACGTGCAAAATTTCCAGCGGCGGTTGCATGCAGAGAAAAATGCCCACAAACAGCACTGCTACCTCAATAATCGCCGCAAAGTCAAAGCCGTTGTCATGCCGCACTTCACTGGGACTGCATAGGAGCGAGAGTAGAACCAGGGCCAAAAGTACCATCTCTCGCAGATAGACCCAAGGATGCCAGGCAGTGCCCACCAGCGGCTTGCCCGGATCCAGCAGGGCCACGGTCAGGATCACGCCGATCAGAAGCCAAGCGTTGGGCCAGATGCCTCTCATCTTCAGCGGGCGGAGCTGAGTCTCATCGCGGTGGATGTCGATGGCTGCTTCGCGAGGATAGTACCAGAAGTGGTCCCACAGGAAATAGATCAACAGCAAGCCGCCGTTGACCAGCAGCCAAGCCGGCCATAGCCTCAGCGTCCAAAAAAACGGCACGCCGAACAAGTAGCCCAGAAAAAGCGGCGGGTCTCCCAGCGGCAGCAAACAACCACCGCAGTTGCACACGATGAAGATGAACATAACGATCGTGTGCTTAACGTGCTTGCGCTCACTGTTCGTCTCCAGCACAAGACGGATCAAGAGCATCGCTGCTCCCGTGGTGCCGATCAGACTGGCAAGCACGGCACCAATCACGAGGATCAGGGTGTTGGTTCCAGCATGTGCCCGCAAGTCTCCCTCGATGCGGATCCCTCCGGTGATCGAGTAGAGGCTGAACAAGAGGATTATGAAAGGCAGAAACTCACCCAGCATGGAATTGACCAGCACGCTGCCCAGCGCGTTCCAGCCCAGACCGTCGGTTGGCGCCGACACGATCTTTTCCACCGGCCAATGAACCGCCATCGACTGATGATGCAGCAGCAGATAATAGGCCAGAGTCAGCAGACTCAGGCCTCCGGAAACGAACAGCTTGTGCAGGTTATTTTCCCACCAGTGGGCCATTGGCTTCAGCAATGGCATGAGCGCGATCCCCGCCAGAAGTGCGGCGAACGGTACAATCATCCAGGCTGGCGGATGGGTGGCACAATCTGGCGAATGAGCCTCGGTTGCCGCCGCGTGTTCCGCCACTTCGGCGATCATCTGCGTGGCCCGCTGTGGCCAACCGGCCACGGCAGCGAGGCCGTAGCTGAGCAGAATCAATAGAAGTGAGAAGACAAGGCGGACGAAGCGATCTGGTTTCTTGTGTGAGGTCATCTTGCCCTGAAATTTGGGAATTATCTCTGCCTATATCGTCCAGCAAGTTTTGTGCCATGTGAAAAGCGGACCTTGCTCTTGGGATTGACCACAGGTATGCCAAAAATGTTACATCGCCGCAAATGGGACAGAAATTTCCGTAAGGCTTGGCTATTTGCAAAATATACTGAGCAGTCAATTGGCTAAACAGTGCATGATTGCCTTGTTTTTGTGCATTACATGCCTTGATAAATGGCTATCAAAAGGCGTTTTATTGGAAAATGGACGAATTTGTCATGCCTACAATGCCTGATTATTATGATTCAATAAGAAGGTGTCATGCGTATCCATCTTGAATGGCACAGTTTTTGCTTTGGCAGCTTAACTGCAATTTTGCAAGTTTAGTGGTTTTCAACAAGTAGCAAAGGAGAATCGAGATGAATCATGTGTTCCGGCGATTGCGCAGGGTGTTGTTTTTGGGGCTATTGTTAGCAACACCTTATAGCAGCCAGGCAGCAGACGACAAAGCCCCCGCGACCGCAGAAAATAAAGACGCAGCATCGGCCTCTGCGCCTGCTCCCGCGACCGATGCCAAGAAGGATGAAACGCCAGCTCCAGGCAAGCTTCCGGGATACTTCGACAGTAGCAGCGAAGATCCAAAAAAACCTGACTACCCCGACGCCACCGGTGCCAAAGCGGGTACGGTGGCAACTCCCTCGGGGATTTCAAATAGCGATGGCAGTCCCGGTGGCGATCTGCCCAGCGGCATGAAAGCGACGGATCTCTACGACCGTATCGCTCATAATTTATTCTCGATCAATGTTGTTTGGACGTTGATTGCGGGCTTCCTGGTGATGTTCATGCAGGCCGGCTTCGCCATGGTGGAAACCGGTTTGTGCCGGGCAAAGAATGCTGGCCACACGATGACGATGAACTTCCTCATCTACCCGTTAGCATGCATCGCCTTCTGGGCTTACGGCTTTGGCATCGGCTGGGGCAATTGGAACAACGGTCCAGTCGCGCCGGGCTGGGTTTCAACATTGGGACCTGGAACAGCGGTCCTCAACAGTGGCGTTGGAATTGACGCGCAGAAGGACGACAAGGGGGCACCAAATGGTGCTTACAAGTACGGCCTTCTGGGCACCAAGGGTTTTTTCCTCAAGGATGTAGACGACGTCAGCGTGATGGCCCTGTTCTTCTTTATGATGGTGTTTATGGACACCACCGCCACGATTCCCACCGGTGCCATGGCGGAACGCTGGGCCTTTAAGAACTTTCTCATCTATGGCTTATGGATAGCTTTACCCTACTGCATCTACGCCAATTGGGTATGGGGAGGCGGCTGGTTGGCCCAGGCCGGTAAGAACTGGAATCTTGGCCACGGGGCGGTGGACTTTGCTGGTTCGGGCGTTGTGCACGCTATGGGCGGCATAATCGGACTTGTCGGAGCCTGGGTTCTTGGTGCTCGCATCGGCAAGTACAAGGATGGTAAGCCGCTGCCGATTCCTGCTCACCACCTGCCGATGGTCATTGTGGGTACATTCATCCTGGCCTTCGGTTGGTTTGGCTTTAATCCCGGCTCGACGCTGGCAGGTACTGACCTTCGCATTTCCACCGTGGTCGTGAACACGATGCTGGCGGGCGTGGCGGGGGCCTTGACCGCCATGCTCACGCTCTACGCCAAGGGCCTTAAGCCCGATCCTAGCATGTTGTGCAACGGAATGCTCGCCGGCCTAGTGGCGATCACCGCACCTTGCGCCTTCGTCGATAGCTGGGCTGCCGTCGTCATCGGTGGTCTGGCCGGCGTGTTCGTGGTGTTCAGTGTCTTCTTCTGGGAGAAGATTGGCATCGACGATCCCGTCGGTGCAATCTCCGTCCACGGCATTAACGGCCTGTGGGGTGTTCTCGCAGTCGGAATTTTCGCGAACGGCAAGTATGGGGCGGGCTGGAACGGCGTGGTTCGCGATGAGTGGGTCAAGGCCGCTGGCTCGGACGGTGTGCGTGGTATACTCTTCGGCGACGCCTCACAGCTTTACGCTCAGGCTTTGGACTGCGCGGTTGTCACTGTCTTCGGTGTTGTCATGGCCTATGTCTGGTTCAAGATCAGCAACCTGATCACGCCCATCCGTGTTTCCAAGGAAGTCGAGATCGAAGGCCTGGACATGCCCGAAGTGGGTGCTATGGGCTACCCTGAATTCATCGTCACGTCTCGTAACTAACGTCAATTTACAATGGAGAAACTCTATGAAGAAAATTGAAGCGATTATCCGACACTTTAAGCTCGATGACGTCAAGAAGGCGTTGAACGAGTGTGGCATCAAAGGAATGACGGTGACCGAAGTCCGCGGCTTTGGCCGCCAGAAAGGCCACAATGAAACTTACCGTGGCGCGGAATACGCCGTCGACTTCATTCCCAAGATCAAGATCGAAGTGGTCGTTTCCAACGACCAACTGAAGGCGGTATTGGGAACTATCTGCACCTCGGCTAAGACCGGCCAAGTGGGCGACGGCAAGATTTTCGTCTCGGAATTAAGCGACGTAGTCCGTATCCGCACAGGTGAAAGTGGCGAGCAGGCCATTTAAGTGACTTGGCGCGATCCAGGGAGAAGTGAATTAAGCAGGGTGGGCCTAGCGAGCTTTAGCGGAGGCCCATCCTACTTGTCGATGATCCTATTATTGGTGGGCCTGCCCTCACGGAAGCAAGCTGGTTCCCCCATGTGTCTACGGAAGCCATGCCCTTCTCCCGTCCTTTCGCAAGCGATAGGCGGGAGAGGGCAGGCTCTAATACCTTTTCCGCGTGCATACCACGCGGAGATCGCATACGTTCGTATGCGTTGGCCCCGTTTTTAAGAGCGCATCCAACGGCTGGAAGAAGCGATAGGCATCGTTGCGGGCCAGAAACTCCCGCGGCGATAGCCCTCGTTCACGGGCCGCCTGCGAAATGCTCGCATCGAAAAACGCCCCCGCGGCGTCGGTGGGGCCGTCTTCGCCATCGGTTCCGCCGGAAAGAAAGGCCACATTGCGTGCGCCGTCTTCCCAAAAGGCTTCCAGCGCCGCCAGCGCGAGTTGCTGATTCCGCCCGCCTTGCCCGCGGCGCGATGCCTCGACCAATCGCACCACCGGCTCGCCGCCGCTGATCAGGCAATCTGGCCCCGGTCGGTCGCGCATGTGCCGTGCCATGGCAGCCAGATGGCGGCCGACCTCTTCCGCCAAGCCTTCTGACTGCCGCGCGCTGATCATGGCGTGGGAATAACCCCGCCGCTCGGCCTCCATGCCCGCCGCGTCCACTGCCGTGGCATTGTTGCCGATCACCAGGTTCGTTACCTGGCAATCGGGCGGAGACGGTTGCTGCGCACGCGGCCGCTGAAGCCATTTGAAGACGCTCGTCGGAATACCCGCTTCGCGCGAGTTGAACTGTTGGAGCACGGCCAGCGCGGCTTCCGCAGTGGAACCGTCTTCGACCGTGGGGCCGGAGGCGATCTGGTCCAACGGATCGCCGAGCACGTCAGAGATAATGAGCGAAAACAGTCGCCCCGCGCGGCACGCCCTGGCAAGTCCGCCGCCCTTAATCCGGCTGAGTTGTTTGCGGACCGTATTGAGCTGCTCGATGTTCGCGCCAGCCGCGCTGAGATGCCGAGCGACAACCAGCTTATTTTCCAGGGAGATTGCTTCCACCGGCACCGGCAGCAAGGCCGAGCCGCCGCCGGATAACAGGCAGAAGCACAAGTCGTCCGCCGTGAGCGATTCGATCAGCCGCAGGATTTTCATTGCACCGGCAACACCGGCCGCAGTTGGTTCGTTCACGCCCGCCGGCCTGGCTGCGTGCAGTTGAATCCACTTCAGTGGTCGGACGCAATCGGCCGGCACATTAATCCAGCCCGCGAGTTGCTTTGCTTTCGCCAACTGCGGCCCGAGGACATCTTCCACTGCGGCCGCCATGCCGGCGCCAGCCTTGCCCGCTCCAACAACGACGATCCGCCGCAGACTGCGCAAGGAAATCTCTTTATCACCGATAACCAGCAGCGGTCCTTCGAGGTGCAGCGCATCGCGGACGAGTTGATCCGAGCGGACGGCGTTAAGACCGGCGTGCCAAATCGCAAGGGCGTCGGAAAGGAGAGGGTGAGACATTGGACTTTTCGCCTTCCCTTCACTTTCATGACGGTCCTCGATGGTCTTTTCGTGGATATTCTCTTCAGGAATCAGTACCGCCGTCCATTTTAGCTCCTTGACGACAAATATTCCAGTTCGCCAACAGAGCACCCCGCTCACCGCCTATATCTGGTAAGATCTGAACCATGAGGTACAATCGAATTCACCATGAGAGATGATTATGCAACAAGCTCCGACCATGCGGCGCGCCAGCCTTGACATATTTTAACATGCTAATAAGCTAGTCAAGCAATGTTGCATGAAAAATCCGGAAAGGATCCGTTCGTGAGCCAATCAACCTCCCTTAAGAATGAAAACAGTACGCCCGACAAGGTTTGGGCCGTCCGTTTCCTGCTTTTCATTGCGGGTCTTGGCGGGCTGCTATACGGCATCGACGTCGGCATCATCGCCGGAGCACTGCCCTATATGGAGGCAACGCTCCCTCTGGATGCGAATCGACTCTCATTCATCGTTGCCGCCGTGCTTCTGGGGACCGTAATCTCGACGCCGTTTGCCGGGATGATTGCCGATTTGCTCGGCCGCAAGAAACTCATGGCACTGAGCGGTATTCTCTTTATTGTCAGTATTCCGCTGATTGCCACCACGGACCAATACGGGCCATTAGTATTCGGCCGCTTACTGCAGGGTCTAAGCGCCGGACTGATCGGCGTGGTGGTTCCGCTCTACCTGGCCGAATGCCTCAACGCATCGACTCGCGGCAAGGGCACCGGTATTTTTCAATGGCTGCTCACTTTGGGGATTGTCGCCGCGGCCGTGATTGCGATGGTCTTCGCGATGCATGTTGATCGTGTCAAGACGCTGGCTGATCCTGAAAAGCTTCGCGTTGCCCAAGATTTTGCTTGGCGTGGGATCTTCTGGGTTTCCTTGCCGCCCGGTATCCTGTTCGTGCTCGGCAGCCTTCTCGTGCCCGAGTCACCGCGCTGGTTGTTCCGTCGCGGCCGAAAGGACGCCGCACTGGCCGCGCTGCTTCGTAGCCGAACCAACGAGCAGGCCATGATCGAACTCAAGGAAATGGAGCAAACCGCCACGGCGGAGAGATCGACGAATGGCGGCGGCCGAAAAGGCGAATCGCTTCTTCATCGCAAATATGTGATCCCCTTCGTCTTGGCTTGCATTATCTTGGCATGTACCCAATTGACCGGCGTGAATTCGATCATCGGATACAACGCCACGATTCTTATTCAGGCCGGGCTGTCCGACGTGCAGGCCCATACGGGCTATGTGATTCTCACCACGGTAAATGTTCTCGTGACCGCGATCGGTGTCATGCTTGTCGATCGAAAGGGCCGCAAGTTCCTCTTGTCCTTGGGTACTCTAGGAATTATTGTCTCGTTGGTTTGTGCCGGCCTGATGTTTCACCAAACCGAGAAGACCCGCGTGGACTGCAAAGACGCTCTTCAAGCCCTGGTCACGGGCGAGCAGGAACTACAATTCCTATTCGATCGGGCGAAAGCCGATGAGTTGCTCTTGGCGACAGGATCGTCCGGCAAGACTAGCATCGGGCAGCCGACCACGCTCAGTGTGATTTACTCGTTTGGCGATTATGTATCGGCGACGAATGTCGTGCGATCGGACGACTCCAATTCAACTGCCAAACCCAAGCCAGTGGAAATTAGTCGCAAGAATGGCCTGCCGGGAAATTCCGTGGACGCCTTTTTTAAAAATCCATTCGGCAACCTCACGGCGGCTCAGACGGCCCCGCTGAAGATCGAAAACGCCCTGATTACTCCCGTGCCAAGCACATCCAGCGGCTGGTTGACGGCTGTCTGCATCTTCTGCTTCATGGCCTTTTTTGCCGTGGGGCCGGGCGTCTGCGTCTGGCTTGCCCTTTCCGAGTTGATGCCTACCCGCATCCGCTCCAACGGCATGAGCATTGCGCTGCTGATCAACCAAGCCGTTTCCACGACGATTGCCGGCGTGTTCCTGCCGACGGTGGGTAAGTACGGCTACTCGACCATCTTCTTCGCCTTTGCCGCTTTGACCGTAATCTACTTCGTCACCGCCACGTTCTTTCTCCCCGAAACCAAGGGTAAGACGCTCGAAGAGATTGAAGAGCACTTCAGCGGCTGGGCGACAAAGCACTGATACCTGAGGCCGATCACAACGCGGCTCCCGGCAGGATCTTTCGCGTTTGCTCTTGCGGACATTCGCCCGCTGGAAAACAATACGAGCGGCGTAAATGTCTTATTCCTTTCTCGCGTTCAGGGAAGAAAAATGATGAAGCGCATCGTGCTGGCACTGCTGGTATTGGCGGCCTTGACGAGCGGTTGCGAGTTCAAGATGGGCCCTCTGCCGCCCATCGATATCTATTTCTCACCCAAGGGCGGCGCTGCTGGCGCCGTGGTGGGAGCCTTGGATGCGGCCAAGCAAACAGTCTTCGTCCAGGCCTACAGTTTCACAAACAAAGCCATTGCCGAAGCGCTCCTGCATGCCCATCAGCGCGGCGTCGTGGTCCACGTTATCCTCGACAAGAGCGCCGTCAAGGACCGTTACTCGGAGGCCGATTTCGTGGCCCACTCCGGCATTTCGCTGCTTATCGACGCGAAACATCCCATCGCCCATAATAAGATCATGATCATCGACGGCGAGACGGTCATTACCGGTTCGTTTAACTTCACCAACCAGGCGGAAGAACACAACGCCGAGAACCTCTTGGTAATTCACGACCGCGGCATGGCCGATCGCTACCTGATGAATTGGCACGACCATGAAACCCACAGCGAACCCTACACCGGTCGGGGTGAGGTGGCCGAGCGCTCGACGAACGATCGCGATCACCGCTCGAAAAAGAGGCAGGGCCTGTTTGAAGAGTAGCTATAAGAAATAAACGCATGGATCTGCTCTCCGCTGAAACCGCACGCTGGATGTTTGCCGCCTGGTTTTTTATGGTAGGCGGGTGCGTGGGCAGTTTCTTGAACGTGGTCGTCTATCGCTTGCCGGCCGGCATGAGCATCTCCTGGCCCGGCTCGCACTGTCCGCGATGCAATCATCCCATCCGCGCCCACGACAACATTCCCGTACTGGCCTGGCTCTGGCTGCGGGGACGTTGCCGCGACTGCCGCGAGCGGATTTCCTTCCGCTGTCC
>Ga0209697_10000889_pt1 | contig 48412 bp, 37 predicted proteins | sample AliMusrvi5mmetaG_FD_184115 | JGI IMG/M metagenome (GOLD analysis project Ga0209697, IMG submission 184115) | Freshwater lake bacterial and archeal communities from Alinen Mustajarvi, Finland, to study Microbial Dark Matter (Phase II) - Alinen... | ecosystem: Environmental > Aquatic > Freshwater...
TGGATTTGAAACGTTGGAAGAAAATAAGCTACATGGCTAATACGGATCCAGACAACCTTCTTGGATTGTGGATCAATTTCCAGACTGAATACCCGGCATGGCTGGTTGCTGCCAAAGTCAACAAACTAAGGGTCAAAAAAGAGGATGGAACCATCGTTACCTACAACGGTTCCAATGCCACTGACATGGTTGGCTATTACATTCCTGAAAATGTATCCAACAGGGATCCATTTACAGAAAGAGTCAATCTTGCTCCAATTGGCAATACCCAGATCAGCGAGTATCTTGGCAAGGGATACAAATTAACCCAAACTACCGGCTGGTAAAAATTGGGTTCAGAACAATAAAAGGGGCTGTATCAAATTGGTACAGCCCCTTTTTTGTTTAATAAAAATCAGGACATTAGCCTTTAGGCCTGATTCCAATACCTGCCAGATCGGTTAGTACAATCTTGCCGTCTACGACCTTCATTCCTTCAAAGACATCATTGGAAATAAGCAGATTTCCATCCAGATCGGCCCAGTCAACAAGTGGCGAAAGCTGAGCGGCAGCGCTTACGGCGCAGGAGGTCTCCGTCATGCATCCGATCATGGTTCTCATCTTTAAACTTCTGGCCATTTCGATGATTTTGTGCGCCTCTCGCATTCCGGTACATTTCATCAGTTTGCAGTTGATACCCGAGTAGACACCGTGAATTCGGTCCAGATCACCAATTCGTTGCAATGCTTCGTCTGCCATGATGGGCAGCGGACTATGCTCCGTCAACCAGGCCGTATCGTCGAAGTTGTGCTTGTCAAATGGCTGTTCGATAAATACTACTCCTTGTTCCTTGAGCCAGTGGATTTTGTCGAGCGCCTCCTGGCGGTCTTTCCACCCCTGGTTGACATCCACGCAAAGAGGCACACTGGTCACTGATCTTACACTTTTGATCATCTCTTCATCCTTGCCTCCACCAATTTTGACCTTTAATATTTTGAAGGCTGCAGCTTCTTTTGTTTTGGTCACCACCTCTTCACTATTGGCCATCCCAATGGTAAAGGTGGTCAAGGGTGTTTTCTCTGCAGAATAACCCCAGATACGGTACCAGGGTTGATTGAGCAACTTCCCAACCAGATCGTGAAGTGCAATGTCGACAGAAGCCTTGGCGGCACAATTTCCGGGCAAGACAGCATCCACATATTCCAGAATTTCTTCCATTCTGAATGGATCCTTGAATTGGGATAAATCGAGGGCTGAGAGGAACTTGATTGCCGTCTGGTGCGACTCCCCCAGATAGGGAGGCATGGAGGCTTCACCGTATCCTGTCACACCTTCCCATTCGAGCTGCGTCAGCATGACAGCCGTGGTCGTTCTGGAATTGGAAGCAATGGTGAAGGTATGTTTAAGCTGCAATTCATATGGTTTGAAGGAAAATTTCAACCCGTTTCCGGTCGGTTGATAACGGGGTAGTACTTTCCCTTCTCTCGTGAAGGAGGATAAAAAACCTGCGCCGGCAGCCAGAGAGGTTGCTTCCAAAAAAAATCTGCGGTTTGCTTTCATTGTCTTTATATAGAATTACAAATAATAAGAATACCAGCGATATAACCTTTGAACAAGAGTCATATAGCGTTGTATTCCCTTTTTTCAATACCAGGGATGATTTCTTACGCGAACAATTCCCTTGTCATCCGTGATACCAAGAATGGTCCTTCCTCCCAGCCAGTTATCAGCCCTGAGTTTGGAGAAATTCTTCTGGGAAGGGTCAAAACTATCGATCCGGACATATCCGGAGGAGTTGATATAGGCTCCATTCCCAAGGTAAAGGCCCACGTGAGTTGCCTTTGTAGGCTGATCTCCCTCTGCTTTTCTGCCAAAGAAGACAAGGTCACCGGCTTTTAGGTGGGCGTATCCGATTTGTGGATCCGTATAGGCGCCATGGCGAAATTGTAAGGAAGCATCACGGGCCAAAATGTAACCGTTCAGAAAATAGACGGTTTTTATAAACCCACTGCAGTCGACCCCTTTGGTTGAGGTTCCCCCCCATAAATAGGGGCGACCCAACAACTCTTTGGCACAAAGGCTTAAGTCCTCTGCAGTAGGGAGTACCTTATCTTTCCATTCGGTAAGATCCATCGCATCTGCCATCGGGACGGACAACCTCCTGCCATCGGGCATTTCTACCACAGATCCTTTGATTGAGATTTCATCCAATTTGAGTATGCTACCGGCAACCAAATCCGTGACGGCCTCTTTTGTCTCCGGATTAAAACCGGAGCCAAGGATAGAAAGATAAATCACTCTCTTTTCCTTCCTCCATGCATCCATTGCTTCGGCATCTTTCAAAAAGATGGCGTCATCATCTACCCAGCCGAGATAATGATCCGGAGTCTGAATATACAGCCAGTGGCCGGATCTTTTCAACAAGTGAACAGGAGTACCGAGTATGGCCTGTGAAATCATTTCGGCACTGTGACCTGGTAAGGCGCGGATGTTGCATACGCTTACATTGACCAGCCCCCAGATTTTTGTTCCCATCGACTCTTCGGGCAGCACACGGATGCTGTCAATCGCAACCAGGTTGGCTTTAGCCAATGCTGAAAGCAATGCCAGTTTACTTTCTTGTGAACTTGTCTCACCGGAAACAACAAGTTTGGATTCGATTTCACGGAAATGGATTTGAAACAGATCTTCCCGGCTATCGGGAGCATATTGTTGTGCCACGGTTCTGAAAATTTGTTCTGCATCCCCTGCGGGAGAGGTTTTTGGTTGGCAGGTTGTCAGAATAACTGTAAGAGCCAATAAATGTAAGAGACGCGACATGTGCTTATCTTTTTAATGATACAAATTGATGGACGAATGGTAAGCTTGATAACAGTAATCTTCCTGATGATCAAAGAAGAATAGGATCAGTAGGGTAAATCTAGCTAATTTTTCCTATCCGTCAGGTTCATCTTCTTTCTTGTTTAATTCAATCAACCAAATAGGTTGCCGGTGACGAAATGTGTGTCCTCCAATCCGGTCAATTTATTGGATGCCACAATTTTTATAAATGATGCGTTGAATTTCAGTCCGCACATTCAGTTCACTGATCTTATTGTTCTCCCGTGTCGGAAAGACACGATTCGACAAGAAGATGTATACCAACCCATACTTTGGATCGACCCAAACAAATGTACCGGTATAGCCCGAATGCCCAAAACTTTCGGGTGAGGCGGCTTTGATGGGATAGGCTTCTTTTTCACTTAATCCCGAATTGTTCAGCAATGGCTTGTCGAATCCCATGCCACGCCGGTTGTTGTTTTGAGGAAATTGTACCCTGGAAAACTCCTTGATGGTAGATTCTTTCAGGTACTTCAATCCTCCATAACTTCCCATTTGAAGATACATCTGAAGCAGTTTGGCCAGATCATTTGCGGAGGCGAAGAGACCTGCGTTGCCTGAAATACCTCCCAATACGGCAGAAGATTCATCGTGTACCGTACCAAGCAGTTGTTGTTTCCTGTAATAGTTATCCAACTCCGTCGGGATGATTTCGTTTTCAGGAAATTTCAGCAATGGTTTGTAGGTGATCCGGTAGGCACCAAGTGGCTGGTAGAAATTGGAATCCAGCTGCTCAGGATAAGATTTGCCGGAGATGGTGGAAGTGATCTTGGGTGTCAGAACAAAGGGCAGGTCACTGTAGACATAAGTTCCCCTGGATTTTAGTTTGGATTTCCGGATAATTTTGAAAACCCTCTGTGGAAATTTATTGTTCAGATAGAGTACTCTGCCAACTTGAAGCGGGTGCTTTTGATCGGCTTCAAATGCATACCAATTTGAAGAAATTTTTCCTTTTTTCAACGTCTCTTTCCAAAATGGAATAAAAGGAGTGAGTCCTGATTGATGGGACAAGAGCTCCCTGACCGTGATATCCGATTTATTGCTTCTGTGAAAGAGTCGGTTTCTCCATTCCGGATAGTAGGTGGAGACTTTCTCGTCGGGGTTGATCTTTCCCTCGTCGTAGAGTTTCATCCAGGCCGGAAGACCGGCTGTCATCTTCGTTACAGAAGCCAGATCATACAAATCATTTTCGCACTCCGGGATGATCCGGTCATAACCATGGAATCCGTAAGCCTTGTGGAAAATTACCCTTCCATCTTTTGCCACCAAAACATTGCAACCTGGAAATGCTTTTTTTGTCAGGGCTTCTGCTACAATAGAATCAATCTGGTAGTTGAGACTAACAGATGATATTCCAACCTCCTCCGGTAGGGTATATTTTAACCTGATAGGTGTCGGTATCGAGAGACCTTCTCCCATGTTGAACTTCCCGGTTACGGAAATAGGGAGCCTTCCTTTGGCGCCAATCCCTCCAAAAATAAGCTGAGCGGAAAGTTCCTGTGCCAGAGAATCGTTTTGATAGGACATCAGGATGCCATCCATCTTCAAGGGAGCCTTTATCTCTCCAAGGCCATAGGGACTACAAAAAAATGCGACTATCGAATTTTGTTTGCTTGAAAGGAAATTAAGAAGGGAATCGAGTTCGCTTGTAACGCCATAAGGTCTGCCAGGAGGTAGTTTCTGGTAGGTTCCTACCTGCATCGAATGGCGAAGTTTACTTTCGTACATCGAATGAATACCGGCAATAATAAGGTCATAACCTGTCAGTTTCTTTTGAAGTTCCAGCCTTTCGGCTTCGGAATAATCTGGTTTCAACTGGAAATGATCTACCCTGGTATATTTGGACAGCATCCCCTGGAAGGGGGTTAGACGTTCGCTCCCCACGGAAACGGAGGCGATTCTGGTATGCTCAAGGTGGGATATGGGAATGATATGGTTTTCGTTGTTCAGCAAGGTAAGTGATGCCTCAACTATTTTTCGTTTGATAAGTTCAACTCCCGGTGTATTGAGTTCACTAACAAGTTGGCCAGGTTCAATTCTACATGGATGATTTAGCCCGCACCACAACTTGGCCGCCAAAACCTTTCTGCATTTCAGTTCCAGCTCATTCGCGGACAGTTCCTTTTTTTTCAGGGCATCCAAAATAGATTTAACGACCAGTTCAGGATCTGAGGGGAATTCGATCACATCATTTCCTGCTTTTAGTGCAAGAACAACTGCCTTGCTGGGAGCGGTGTAACCATCTACCCCTTTCATATTCATCGCATCGGTTAGAACAAGTCCTTTGTAAAGCCATTCCTGGTGAAGGATCCGATCGACCACCATTGGGGATAGACTGGATGGAATATTTCTGGTTGAGTCGAGTGCCGGCACCTGCAGGTGGGCAGTCATGATACAACCCACTCCCGCCTTGGATAGCTCCCGGAAGGGATACAATTCCAGCGAGTCGAGCCGCTCTTTTGTATATGGGAGTAGAGGAAGCAGAAGATGGGAGTCGGTCTGAGTATCCCCGTGACCGGGAAAATGCTTGGCCGTTGCCAGGATGCCATTCTCCTGCAAGGCACGCATGTTGGCGAGACTAAATTCCGTGACCAGTTTACGCGATTCGCCGAATGAACGCATACCGATAATCGGATTCATCGGTTCCGTGTTGATATCGCAGGAGGGGCCAAGTGCAATATGGATGCCGATTCGTTTCATCTGGAGCGCCATCTCCCTGGCTGCTTCCCTGGCCAAGGTGGTATCCCTTGTGGCACCCAGTGCCATGTTGTATGGGAAAGAGGTGATCCCCGGCAAACGCATGCCGATGCCCCACTCTGCATCCATGGCCACCAATAGGGGCGTGGTTGAAATGGATTGGTAAAAATTGGTCAGATTGGCCTGTGTGACAGGCTCACCTTCAAAAAAGATAATTCCGCCAAAGCCATATTTTTTGATCAGTCCGGCATTTTGCAGTTGCCTGGAGGGAACATTCCGGGCAGTAACGTCTATCCAAACCAATTGTCCGACTCTTTGTTCAGGAGAAAGGGATTGGTAGACTGAATCTACCCAAGGATGATGCAGTAATTTTTCCAGGTTCACCTGGGCATAAGAAACCTTACAGAAAAATAAAATCAAGATCAAAACAAAATGCTTGCTCATAAAATTGCTCCCTCCATCGGTCTATTCAAGGTTATCTGCCGGACTCTTCTTCCCAAAATCGGGTTTTACATTCAGGAAAAGCACCGGAATAACCCCTGGAATCATACAAAGCATTACCCACACAAAGAAATGCTTGTAACCGATAATCTCCTGTAACCATCCGGAGAACATGCCCGGAAGCATCATACTAAGTGCCATAAATCCGGTGGCAATGGCAAAATGGGCGGTTTTGTTTTCTCCTTCTGCAATGTAAATCATGTAAAGCATGTAGGCCGTAAAGCCAAAACCATAGCTAAACTGTTCGATGGCTGCACAAAGACTGATCACAAAATAGTTGGAGGGTTGAGCATAGGCCATGTACACATAAGCCACATGCGGGATATTGATGGCAAGAACCATCCACCACAGCCAATACCTGAATCCCTTCCGGGAAGCTGCGAGGCCACCGAGGATCCCACCGGCAGTGAGTGCCAGAATACCAAAAGTGCCATAAATGAGTCCGACCTCGCCTGTTGTCAGACCCAATCCACCGACTTGTCTTGGATCAAGCATAAATGGAGAGGCCATTTTTATCAATTGTGCCTCTCCAAAGCGATAGAACAAGAGGAACGATAAAATGACCCATATTTCCTTGCGCTTGAAGAAGGAGCAAAAAGTCCGGAAGAAGGCACGAAACAGATTTTCTTCTCCCTGAAGGACCTTCTTATCCGAAAGGGGGTAGGGCAGCATCCAACGGTGGTAAAAGGAGAAGAGGACAAACAGGATGGCTAAAATGACGAATGTAAGACTCCATGCAAGGTGAATGTTTCCGGAAGTACCTTTAAAACTGGCTTCGGTTGATGAATTGAGCTTTGAATCGGCCTGGAATAAAAGATAGGCAGGTTGCTCCCAGTTTTGCAGGTTGAAGGCCAGACGCTCGCCCTCCAGCATCTTAAGGCTATTGTCTCCATCCTTCATTTTAAAGTTGAGGATCATCTCTTTACCCGCTTCTGGCTTGCCGTTGAGTTTGATGCCCACAATCGCCAGATTACCAGTCATTAATTCCCCAGTAGGGATTGCTTCGGTCTTTGGAAAGTGCTTCTGAAGGAAATTTTTCAAAGGAGAAGAGACATAATCGGACCAATAGGAAGCATCCTCCTCTTTCCCACTTGATGCCCGAGTGTGGCCGTTACCCACAAATCCCAGTTCGAGGTTGTGATTTGTAACGATTTTGCGCACCGAATCCATCTGTCGGACGGTAATGTTTTGTGTTGTGAGACTGGCCACTGCAGGGAAAGCAGAAAAGCTGGCATTCCCGGATTGGGCTTTAGGATCCTGATAAACTTGGGGAATGGTAATCGTTCGTGCATAGGAAGGATTCGCTTTCACCTGAATCTCTACCGGTGGCAATCCAGTGGTAGTTTCAAAATAGCCTGCAAGGATGATTAATAATCCTTGTCCGGTAATCATGGCAATGCGGTAAAACGTACTTCGAATCCCCACAAAATAGGCTTGTTGGTGCTCGTTCAATCCAAGCATGTAAAACCCGTCGGCAGAAATGTCGTGGGTGGCTGAACTGAAGGCAAGTAACCAAAGGAAGATCAGGGTAATTTTGAAATAGCCCGGCAACGGAATGGACAGAGCCACGCCTCCCAGCGCTGCACCGATTACCAATTGCATGAAGATGATCCACCACCGCTTCGTTTTAAAGAGGTCAACTACCGGACTCCAAAGAGGCTTTATGACCCACGGCAAGTATAACCAACTGGTATACAATGCGATGTCTGTATTGGAGATGCCAAGTCTTTTAAACATGATCACTGCAACGGTCATAGCCACTACATAGGGAATCCCTTCTGCGAAATAGAGGGTCGGGATCCAGACCCAGGGGTTGCGTACGGCTTTTTTCATAAACGGCTGATTAAATCAGTATTTTACGTAGAGAGAAAAGATAACAGAGACATGAGATATAAGATATGAGATATAAGAGATAGAAAAGGAATCGGATTAAAAATAGTTTTTACAATTCATAAATTGAATGAGAAACTTAGGATTGACCAATTTTTTAAAAATCTCATCTCTCATATCTTATGTCTTATATCTATTAATTAGTATGGTTTGCTTAATTCGGCCCCAACAAAATAGTGCTTTAGAATTTCTTCATGAGAGAATCCTTTTTCTCCCATCATGGCGGCACCAATCTGGCAAAGACCGACACCATGGCCCCAGCCAGCTCCGGTTAAAATGATTTTTCCCGGAATATGGTCCGTCCAATCCTCGCAATCTACAACAAAGGCAGAACTATACAAGTGTGAGTTGGATAATATTTTTCTGATTTCCAGTTCTTTGCCGACAATTAGGGTCTTCCGGGTTCCGATGATCTTCATTTTTACCATCCTGCCGGAATCTCCACGTTCAACAGGTTCGAGCCCGATAATTTGCCCAAAATCAATTCCCGTTTTTCTGCAAATGAGTTCAGAAAGTTCGGTTTGCAGGTAGGTAACCGTCCACCTGTAAAAATCCAGAGTTTCCTGATCGTAATCGTTGAGAACCTGTGAAAGTACCTTGCGGTCGGTGGTATTGCAAAAGGCGTCCGGTGAGGAGCGAATCCATTTCTCGGCCTGACTTTCATCTGTCAGATTTGGGGCAACTTTGTCGTGGCCATCTTCTGTATCGCAGAAGGATTGTAAGTAGGGATGAGATTCCGGTTCCCATACATTTTCAAAGTTTTCCGTCACACCACCGCAACTCTTTGAAAAACGGGCATCACACACCTGCCCATCGAACATCAATACCAAACCAGAGGTTTCGGTTACGGCTTGTTCCACGAGGATGCTGCTCTGCCTGGTAATTCCCTGGTAACGCTGACAGTGGTCATCGGCACATACATCGAACAGCCGGTGATCTTCGCGGTCATACCAGCGAATGTACTCCTCCTCCGTTTGATGAATCGTTTGGTAGTTGACTTTCGATGCATCCAGTTCTTTACCTTTAACGACCTGGGCAATCAACCAGGAGCGGGAGATGACGGCATGCGCCTTAAGCAATTCCAGACTGCTGGTGGCACTCATCTCGGAGGAGATCACGCTGATCAGGTAATCTTCCAGAGGTACTATGTTGATCGCATGGAGTTTATTGTCTTCGGAAAGAAATTGGAGTGCACCCTTAAAAAGCTGATTCTCATTTCGTTCCCAGTGAAATTGCACCCCGATGGTCACGTCTGACAGTTCAAAGGAACAGCTTTTTTCTTGGACGGGTTCAAAGCAAATATTCGATAATTCGAGGGGCATCTCATTTAAGAAAACTTTTCCTTCCTCCAATCTAATAACCTGAATTCCGGAAAAAATAGGGCCATTTTCATTCAGCACAAAATCCCCGTTGAAGCAAAAACGAATTTCCGTTTCTGCCATGATACCTATCTTTAATTTTGGTTGTTCCATCTTATCCTATCTCATTTTGGTATTTGGAAATGGATTGTCTGAGGTATTGAAATCCTGCTTCATCCAAACTTACCTGGTTAAAAATATCCAATATATCTGAAGCTGTTATTTTTTCAAAATCTTCCCGGCGCGGAGAGATAAAGACTCCACCGAAATCAACGGCTCCAGGACTTATGAGTAGTTGCTTGTAGCCCTGCTCAAAATACTGGGACGGACGATGCAACTTCCGGGGGAAAAGATGGAGGATCCATTTTTCATCCTTAAAATAGCAAAGCAGGTTCATCATGGGTTCTACTTTCTCCGGTTGAATTGCAGAGAAGCAATGGATAAGGTATCCCAGCGCAGTGATTCCCTGTCTCAAATCATCCGTTTCAAGGGAAATCATTTTGCGGATGTAGTTGCCGAAAGCCCATATTTTCAACCCGTCAGATTGATAAAGCAAGGATTCAGATTGGAGTTTCATGGTCACAAACTCCTCTTCAACAGGCATAAAGCCATTTTCTCCGGCCTGAAAATGGAGATGGTCGGGTGCCGAAGCACCACATTCGGGACCGTTGTAAAATAGGGTGTATCCTGACATTTTGCGTGCGAATTCCATCAGTGCTTCCAGATTGGCATCAATCCGCTGGTCGGTATGATGAAGGAAAGGCAGCGTAAAATGGGCACTAAAGATAGGGTAAGGATTGACCAGAAGCAGGAAATCGTGACCCATCGGAAGCTCTCGCTGCTCTGATGGGCGATTTTTGCTACATAAAAAGCAACTCCTTGCAGCAATGGAACCACTGTCCACTTTTGCAGCAGAGGATCGCATCCGTTCGGGATTGAACTGAACCCTGAATTTCCAACCATCGATGGTCATTTCCCTTTCTATCACCTGATCCAGACTGAGGTAGTTGTCCTCCGAAAGTGCCCAGGTTTGGTTTTGAGCCAACAGAAAATCCCGGTATCTATCGTTTGTTTGTAACATACTTATTTTTGTCATTCATTTTTAACCTTGTTCATCGCCTTCCTGGCAAGGAATTCGATGGTCCTGATTCTGTCTTTGTAAAGATTGTGTCCATTCATTACCTCTACACTTAATGAAGCATCAGAGTTATCGTCCCATCTGCGGCAAAGGTATATTGGATGGTAGATCCTGCCAATCTGGTAATGTCTGGAAATGGCCAACCCGAGGGCATAATCTTCCCCATAGTTGACATTCGGCACCTTGATACAGCGAAGGACAGGAGTAAAAAAGGCCCTTGGAGCACCCAGTCCATTGATTCTTAAAGCATTATTTCTTCCATTGTCGGGTGTCCACTCCTTGTGGTCAATGACTCCCGGCGGAATTTCTCGTAGCGCAAAATCAACCATCCGGTAAGAACCAACCACCATGGCACATTGTTCTCTGTAAAATGCATCCACGACCTGTTGCAACGTTGTGTCATCGAGGTAGAGATCATCACTGTCGAGTTGAACCGCAAATTTTCCGCACAAGGGGTGTGCTGCTGCGGCATTCCAGCATCCGCCTATGCCAAGGTCCTTGCGGTCGGGAATGAGATGAATCAGCCTTGGATCTTTTTCGGCATATTTCTCAATGAGTTCGGTGGTACCATCTGTTGAATAGTTGTCGGCGATGATCAGGTTAAAAGTAAAACTGGTCTTCTGGGAGAGGACCGAGACAATGGCATCTTCGATGGTACGAACCCTGTTTCTGACCGGAATGATGACAGATGCTTCGACAGGAAATTCCTCCCCACTAAAATCGACTGGTTGAAAAATCGGCTCTAAATAAGCCCCTGAAGCTTTCAGAAAACTGGTACAGGCTTTTTCCATTTCAATCTGGACGGCCCTGTTTTTGGGATCCACATAATCGAAGATTTTCTCGCCTGAAAGGCGCAGGTCCGACTCCACCTCGGTATAGAGGTATTCAGGTAACCTGAAAATTGGAGCCATTTGTGAAAGATGGAGCCGAAGTGCATAAAGTCCGGCGCGGGAGAGGTTTTTGTCGATCTGGGCGGCAGCTATTCTGAAAAAATCACGCTTGAAAAACAAGAGAGAGCCAAAGTTAAAATCATCCCGCAAGCTGCCTTCCTGGTAATCTATCACGGGGTTGGACGCCGGAACTCCAGATTTCATGGCAAAATAATTGGAATAGACCATTCCACTGCCAGTATCCTCTGCAACGCGCAGAAAGCGTTCCAGCGCATATTGACTCAATTTCAGCGGACTATGTCTGGTGTAAAGCAGCATATATTCAGTACGGCTTTGTGCAGCCATGGTTTGGATCGTGGCTCCGCTGGTCATGTTGTCGCTGTGTAGCCAATCTGCACCTTCCACCTCAAAAAGTGACCGGTCAGAACCGATTAGAAATATTTTGGCAACCAGTTCAGAGCATCTCAGCTCCCTGACCGTTGCGTTGGTCTCATTTTCACTCCCGAAAGGGATAAAACAGGTAATCTTCATTGGGTATAATTTATCTTTTTTTGCCTGCTACTTTCTATTTATAACCTGAAGCAGTTGCCCGATCAGTGCATCTCTTTCCACATCCGTGGATATGGTTTCGATTGGAACAGCGAGTACGATAGAAGCATACTTGCCGTTGAAACAGATACCGGCACTTTTGTTGTCTCCAAAATAGCGAAAAAGTGTGGATGCTCCTTTACCTTCCGGTTCAATGGCATCGGGTGATTCAACTTTGTAGATGGACGGATGCCAATTGTTCACATAGTGATAGTCCTCGCTATCTTTCAACTTCATACCATTGACGGTATAGATATGACCTGATTTTGAGCCGTGATTGGTTCTTAAAGTATAATGAAGAATATCGGAGGCAAATTTCTTTGCCAGCGTATCGCCGCATAATTTCAGGTCGGATCCGACGTAGGTCCCGGATACCAGTATTTTTGCGCCATCGGTTTGTGCGATTCTGTTTAGAGCCGCTCTCATACCAGGGGTAAAAATGGTGAAGTCCCTACCGGGATAGCCAATGTTTCGGCTGGTGGTTTTTTCTTTGCCAAAAATCAAGTCAACTACCGAAAAAGTGGAAGGATCTATTTTCTGTTTTTCAAATACTTCGTCACTCATGGAAATAAACCCATATCCGTTGTTTCGAAATGATTTACCATGTACAAAGGGATAATCGAAGTTGTTTCCCGGAACAATCCGGGTCTCCTGATCTGCATGGCTGGATCCAAAACCTGAAGCATCGTCATCCAGCCAGGGTGAGTTGCGATCAAAATCATATTGTTCACCAATGTAGGATACATTTTCAAGGTAGGAAACTCCTTCGTCTTCCGACATCAGGAATCCGGCCTGTTTACCATTGTCGAAGGCTGCCGGAGCACAGATTCTGTCGAAGCCATTGACGATAAGTACCGGATTCTTTCCATCGATCGGAAGGGAGCAGGCGAGGATCTCGGATGGAAAGCTCTCGCCGCCTTCATTGAAGGCAGTTACTTTGAAACTGACAATTGTTCCTGGGTTCAGATTTGTAATGGACAAGGTACTATCCCTGACTACAATTCCTTCATCAAATCCTCCATCCTCAATCCGTTTGTAAACCCTGTACCCGGTTGGTTTTGCAGTGGGTTCAAGCGGATCAGTTACAGGGGACCAGGAGAGGAGCAACCGATTTTCCTCCAGTTTCATGGCCATATGGTCTACAGGCAATGGCTGTACGACATAGGGAAACCCGTTCTGATAGGCGAGGAATTTTAATATCCCCTTGTAAAATGCCCGACAGACATCGAATTTGAACCTTGGATCCTGGGCGAGATACATGTCCGCAAAATTCTGGTGGGAGAGCAGTTCTGACAAGATGGCCGGCACTTTAGGCCTGGCCGCCTCGAAATATTTTTTGTTCCAGAGCCCGCGTCTGGTCCAATCGGCTTTGTGCAATTTCTGCAAATCACCTACCACCTGGGTCTGAACGATATCTGCCAGATCGCGGCTGGCCCATTTGGACTGACCATTGGGAAAAGTCTCCTTGTCGAAGGTGGTATCGAAAATCATCAGTGAACCGATGATGGAGCTGTCGGGAGTGGTACCTGCATCTGTGTGAAATGCCATCGACAAATCCATCGGGATGCCCATCCCCTTCACGTGTGGCGCCTTGGTCGGGCCATTGGGTTCGCCCATCAGGTAGTTGACAAATTCACCCCGGCTCATGTAGTCGTCCTTGTAATCCTCCTTGCCGCTTTCGCGCTGGGCAAACTGGGCTGCGTCAGCACCACGGTTCGAATAATCGATTTTGATCCGGTTCAGATTGTACACAATGGAATCTGGGAATCCGGCATACTGCAGATAGTACCTGGCAGCCTCCTGGTAACGAGGGCGCTGACTCGTGAAAGGGATCCATGCGGCCGGATCGATCTTAAATCCCTCTTTCCCACGTAATTCGGCCAGTTTTTTCAGTTGTGGTTCATTTCCGCGAACAATATTTCCAACTCCGCCGCCAAAACGGACCGCATCCGTTGAGATCTGTTTGCCGGTTTCTCCAGAGCCGTTTCCCAGTCGTACCATCCCCTTGTCGGGATGTTTGCCCTTTTCAAATTGGAAGTTTCCCAGGTAGATCCACGTTCCACCGCCGATAGACTGGTTCACGGCAAAAGTAGTTTGACCTCCGGCGTGGTAGATGGTATAGTTTGCATCTGTGGCGTTTCTTTCGCTTTGAAGGTAGGAGACATAAACAGAATAATTTCCTGTTTCGGGAATCTCCGGGATATATTTGGCAAAAGCGTCAGCAGTTGATTTGGATGCAACTTCCCTGGCATGGCCAAATTGAAATGGATTCTCCCCATCAAACAGAAAGGGATATTTGAGGGCAAATCCGGGTTGAACAGAATTATGCCATCCTGCCCCTTCCTCGAGGTATTCTGATCCAACAGAGGATCTCTCTGCATCTACAATGACCTCTTTGGAACCAAGATCCCGTTCACGGGGCAGCCATACCGTGGCACCTGCATTCTCCAGCATGGGAGTCAGGTAGGGAACCACAAAGCCAAGGGTCCAGATATCCTCTACGGTCAGGAAATCTCTTGCCCGTTGCCATTCCCAGCGATCCAGCGTATTTTCGTAATACCATCCGTGACTGTGCCAAAGGGAGATATTCCGGTTATCCAAACCCATCGGAAATTTAGCATTTTTGGTTAGATTTCGGACAATCTGAGCTGATCTTGATCTTTTCACAGTCAGCCGTGAGGAGTCAATCCTATCCGAATTGCTTCGAAAAAAATTGGGCACCAGCTTCCCGATTTCCTGACCCATGGAAGAGATGGAGAGGCTACTTTTTCTGAATTTCCTGCCTAAAAGTTGTTTGTAGTCGGCATAATATTTTTTTACATCATTGGATCTGAAGGGAATTTCTGAAAAGGACGGGTTCATCTCCAGTTGAAGGAGATCACCATTTGGGGTCATTTTGACGGTGTCCACCCTGAATTTATAGGTTGTCCCTGTAGAGGCATGTTTAGCAAACTGGATGGAAGCCTCTTTGGCTTTTTTGTATAACCGCTGTTTTTTATCCGCTTTGGTAACCTGTGCCAGTAGCAGCAAGGATAAAATCAGGAGCAAAAATTTTGGGATTTGTGCGGAGTATAGACTTTTACACTGCCAAATCAGGCTCTTTTTTTTCATGGATGTGATTAGACTTTGATAAAAATTTTCTTCTTGAACAACACATATCCCAGTAACCAGAAAAGAAGGACGTGAGAGATGGCAAATAGCAAAGATCCGTTCAACTCCCCCGCCAGAGGCAGGAAGAGGGTGTTGTACAGCCAGGTAGAACCATTTATCATTTTTCCGTCGGCAGTTGGGATATGAACCATCCTGCCAAGTATCCTGGCCCATAATCCGGAAAAGGCAAAGATAAAAAGGGGATTAACCCCAAATACCACAAAAAAGGTGCACCACGAAGAGTAGCCTTTTAGGTCGATTAACCAGATCAAGAAGGAAAGCAAAAGTGATGCCCAGCCTGCGGTATATAAAACGTAAGAACTGGACCAAATCGGTTTGGAGATGGGGAAATAATAACCCCATAACCAGCCGGCAATAACACCCAAAAGGCCAATCATTGCCAGCCTTAGGGGAACTTTTTCTTTTGGAGTCTCCTTGATGACAGATCCTGCCAAATACCCAATTACCACGGTCACCATAGAGGGCAGGGTACTAAAAATTCCCTCCGGATCGAATGGAATTCCAAATCCCCTGTAGAGATGATTTACACCCAACAGTGCTGTGTCAAAAGGAATGGTAGCATTTCCCTGAAGGGAGTAGGGGTCTGTTCCTCCTCCCCATACGACCAATCCCCAGTATACCAGCAGAATGAATCCTCCCGCGTAAGGCAGGTATTTCTTATTTACTGATAAAACGAGCAAGGCTGCCAGACCATAAGCCAATGCAATTCGCTGCAATACTCCCATGATCCTTAAATTTGAATAATCGGCACTCCATTGGGGGAAAGAATTCAGAAAGAGTCCAATAGCAAATATCAAGAGGGTACGTTTCCCTATTTTTAGCAGGGATTCCCTGTTCAGTCGGTTCCCATACTTGGAGAAGGAAAAAAACATGGAGGCTCCGACCACAAAAAGGAAGAAGGGGAAAACCAGGTCTGTGGGCGTGCAGCCCTGCCAGGCAGCATGCTCCAGCGGAGCATAAATGTGTGCCCAGCTTCCTGGATTATTGACGAGAATCATCAACGCAACGGTCACTCCACGAAGTACATCCAGGGCCAGATACCTTTGTTGATTTGATAGTTTAATTTCCATCTGCTCAGTGTTTGGTAAATTTAACAGGTTTACTTTCCAGATGGGAAGGACTCAGTGCCGTAACAAGGTAGCGGTATCTGGAGGGCCTGTAACCCTTGGCGCCATTCAGCAACAACTTCTGATAGGAGGTGATGGCGATGATCTTGTCAGGATGATCGGTATTCTTGCGTTGCAGTATTTTAAAACGATACACCACAAACAGACTGTTGTTCTCCTGCCTCTGCCACGATAAAACGATATTTTTTCCCTCCTTTCCCAGGATGGCCCCGACCGGTTCGGCGGGGACTACTGGAACAATCCGTGGATTAACTGGAGTTAATGCGGGGAATTTGTAATGTTCAGCAAGCAACTTTTCCCTGATCAAGAGTGGATTGCTCCTTAGAAATTTGGCACTGAAATACATACTGCCCTTGATTTCGGTGATGGTCCGATTCAAATCGAGCTGCCTGGTAATTTCATCTGAACTTCTCCAGGAAGGGTCTTTCGATACGGGATCAAGCAGATACAGCGCCTGTCCGGTATAAATGTTGCACCCTAGACTATGGTCTGCCCACCATTTTGCCAGAATTTTGTAGTCCGCTACCTCCTTGCCAATGTACCAGTAAAGTTGTGGCGTAACATAATCGATCCACTTTTCGCGTTGCCATTTGAGAATGTCTGCATATAAATCATCGTAATTGGAGACTCCGGCCTTGGTTTCTGATCCATTGGGGTCATTCTTTTTGTTGCGCCAAACACCAAAGGGAGATATGCCAAACTCCACGGTTGGCCGGATGGCCTTGATGCTGTCGTGAAGTTGTTGGATAATCAGGTCAACATTGTTTCGTCTCCAGTCCTCCTTCTGTTGCGGACTAAAATTGCCCGCAAATTTTTTGAACGATTTATCATCCGGAAATTCGGCTCCGGAAATTTTATAAGGGTAAAAATAGTCGTCGAAATGGATGGCATCAATGTCGTAGCGTCTGACAATATCGCTGACAACATTGGCGACGTGGTTGCGAACGGCAGGAATGCCCGGATCAAAATATTTTTTATTGCCATAGGTAAGCATCCATTCAGGGTGCGTATTCGCAACATGGTTGGGTGCAGCCTTTGTTTTCTCCGTATTCTGGATGGCTCGGTAAGGGTTGAGCCATACATGGATGTCCAAACCTCTCTTTCTGCACTCCGCTATGGTGAATTGCAGCGGATCATACCAGGGATCTGGAGCCGCACCCTGCTTACCAGTCAGCCACTCTGACCAGGGTTCAATGGCTGAGAAATAGAGTGCATCGGCATCTGGCCGGATCTGAAACACGACTGTGTTCAGGTTATAGGCCTTCACCGAATCCAACAAGGCTATCATTTCGGCCTGCTGTTCCGCAGTGGTTAAATGTGAGCTGGATGGCCAGTCAATGTTCTCGACGGTTGCTATCCATACGGCCCTCATCTCCCGTTTGGGGTACTCCTTGTTCCTGGCAGATACGGTCAATCCAACCATCAACAGGGAAAATAACAGATACTTCATCTTCTTCACGAGATAGATATTTAAAATATTGGTAGTACATAAAATCAAGAGCAATAAACCTGCAATATCATCAAAACTGAAAACCTGCTCCCGATTTCCCTTTGAAGTCCCAAAGTTTTACCGTCTAATGGTCTCTTTGTCTTTTTCATAGCTTACTTCCATGTGCCACGACCATTTGTCAAAATAGAGGTTGCCACCATTCCACTCCACCTCACCGCGTTGAAAATCATAAGGTTCGCTTCGGAAAAATTTCTTATCCGGAGTAAACGGCTGGCTGATGTCATCGTTGACAATCAATCGGTAGGCATCGATGCCCGAGATATAATAATCCCGGACCAAGGGTTCCTGACTGTCCTGTAATCCGAATGACTGATCCAGTGGAATCCATCCGTATCCTTCATACCATATTTCGCACCAATCGTGCAGGTTGACGGCTCCAGGATGAAGCATCCAGCCGCTTTGCCATTTGACAGGAACTCCGGCATATCTTGCCAACGTCATAAAGAGCAAGGTCTGCATTCCGCAATCGCCATGACGATTTTCCATCACAAATCCAGGTATATCAGACATGATCCCGTACTCCAGTGCACTTGCCCAGGTGACAGAATCATTGATCCAACGATAGATTTTTCTAACCTTAAGTAATGGATTAGTTTCGTTCTGTAAAATTTTCTTAGCTAGAGATTTAATTTTATCATTAAAAATTATTTGAGGGGGTCTTTCCGCCACATAAACCTGGTACAGCAAATCATTGGTCTGATACGGCTTCATCATTTCGGGCGTAAGCCGGAAGGACTGCGCATAAGAGGTAAACAGTATTTCTGAATGGAAAACAGTTGGTTGATGGGCCGTTGATATCTTTTCGAGGTAAAGGGATCTTTGAAAATCTGAGGCCGGTGATAGCCTGTTTTGAATGGGTTCGGTCTGAAGAAGCTTCACATTTTGTTGCCTTGGATGGTTTTCCCTTGGGAAGGGCATCCAGCAACGGATGATCTCGCCTGGCGGAACTGCATCTGGTGCGACCGTGATGGTGTAGGAGAGTCTCATCCTGACGGGATTGACAAGTTGTCCGAATTGTTGGGTATTTTTCAGAATCTCAGTCAAATCAGTTACCCGGAATTTGGAGATCAAATCTGGCTCACTGCCCTCTTTTTGAAATTTTAACCAATTGTAAGAACTATCCAACCTGAAAATGTTTCCTATGCAGTTTTTGAAATAGTATTTCTTGCCATCCAGTATCAAAAAATCAATCTTATGCTCTTTTTCAAGCCGTAACAGTTCTTTCGTATCAAATCCGGGATTATACTTCACCATTTTTTTGATGACGTCGCTGTCGGTCAGGGTAAAATCAAGTCTGATACGGGCCATGGTTTCAAGCAGGGAATCGATTCTTATGCGTTCGGTCCCGGAAAGATCACTTGAACTTTTAAGTCTGGATGCCTCTAAGTTAACCGCTGCAAAATTGCCTTTTTTAAGCAATGTTTCAAGATAAGGTACATCCTTTTCTCCGGAACGAGTAACGCATCCCGAAAGAATTAGCAGAATGATGAGTGAAAGTGCCAGATTTCCAAATATGCGGGCCATTGCTAAAATTAATTATAATCAGTTAGAATGAAATGGTTCAGGATTCTTATCTGCTGGGTATCGATCTGATACTTTGCAAAATTGGTATCCCTTCTGGGAGAAAAATTCCAGTAGACCATCGAGATGGTTGTAAAGTTTGTCGGTACGCAGCGGCGAAGTACCAAGATGAATGAGCAGAATGGTGCCGTTTAATCCCTTTTTATCAGCCGATTCAATTTTTTTCAATCTCTCGAGGATCTTATCGGAGCTTTGGTAACTGGGCATGTCAGGTGTGGTATAATCCGCATTGGAACCGGTACCTGGCGTGAAGTTGATGGTGATCAATCCCAATTTATTTGCCCAGTCAACCACTTCACGATTGTACCATTCGTAGGGAGGAAGAAAGAATTGTGCATCTTTCGTTTGGATACCAAAGGCCTCCATACATTTGAAATTGGCTTTCAGGTCATTTTTAAAATTGACGAAATTCACCAGCGTAGAGTCTCGTTTGTCCCAATCGGCATAGCGCAGATGCTGATCGGAATGCGCGCCCAAAAAATGTTCGTCAGCAATCAGCTGCCTGATTAATTTTGCATTTTTCCCGTTTCTGTAGAATTCGCCGGTAAAGAAAAAGGAGGCTTTTGCCCCATGTTTTAAGAGCGATCTTTCGATGGCAGAACCCCCTTCACCAAATTCATTCGCTGAAAAGATCAGGAATATTTTCTTCTCCCGGTTATCCAACCCGACTAAGGCTCCCTGACTGTCGATGGAACGATGTCGAAGCGCAGAAGTTGAATCACTGGCCTCCAGGGAGGAGAGCAGGAAGCTCAAACTTGCGGTTCCATCCATGGTAGGCTCGTTGGTTGAATAATCTCCATTGTCGTCGTGGTAAACAGCTCTTCCTCCCTGAAAACCGGCATGGGCATCTGCCTTGTGAAGCGTGATGCCAAGCAGGGAGCTATATATCTGCCTGTATACTGGTCCATCCACCAACCCTCCATAAGTTGGCTGTTTCATCCAATAGGTGATGGCAGAATGAGGATCTTTCGGGTATTCGCCATAGCCAGGAAGACCGCAAATCATAGAAGTACCCCAGGGATTGCATCCGAAGAGCCAATCAGTAAGTGCCGCTTCCAATTTTTCAAACTGCCTGTCTCCCGTAATTTGCCGGTACAGTCGGGCTTGAGTGGCGGCTGCCACGACCAGGTTGTTGGAACACCAGATGAATGGAATGCCAATCGGAAAGGGGTCGTTGTTCGAAAATCCCTGAAGGGCATTTAAGCCTTGTTTCATGTATTCCCTGAATTTTTTTGAAACAAGCGTGTCGCCGGATTGAGCCAGCAGGGCATGACCGAGGTTAACAAAAGGATAGTATTGATAATGGCGGGCGCGATGAAGCTCCATCCAGGGAGTGACAGGTTCGAGTTCTCCCCATTTTGAGGCAGCCAACTGATCTTCCCTGGAATGGGATGCTTGTGCCAGGGTGGCAGCAGCAAGTTCCAGATCATCTGCATAGTTCTCCTCTTCATAAAAATAGGGAGAGACTACGCAGGCTGTTTGACAGACACCAGGATCCGATAGGGCGAATTCCCAGGCTTCGCGGGATTTTCTCTCCAGTTTTGCAGAAAGGGTCGTGTCGATGTTCTTAAAAATTCTTGCACCCAGGGCAAAGGATGAACTGAACTTTGCGGCTACCGAGGCTACCCCTGTAGTTCTGTTTCGGTGTTTTCCGGTACCCTGAGGTTTCCCGGTTGCAAAATAGACGGGTCTGAACTTCTTGCCCAGACCATAGGATACCGTATCCTGATTTGGAAGCCTGTACCCTCTGTGATCCCTGTCATCCGCAACCTGGTAGTACATTTCATTTTTGGAAGGGTTCATCTTCAAAAGCCAGTCCAATCCCCAACGGGCTTCATCGAGGATGTCAGGGATTCCATTTGAACCCGGAAGCCCGTTTGCCAGATAGTTGTCCTTGAAGACGGTAGGATTCCGGAGATAGGCAAACAGCATTTGATAGACTGCATTGGCGGAAGTAAGGGTGTATTGAAGATAATCGGAGGCATCGTGCCACCCCCCTGTGACATCCATCCAAGTACCACTTTTTGTAGGATGATCTGTTACTATTCCGTCGGCGGTATGACAAGAATCTTTCAGAAAGGGATTGAAACCGCAACGCTGTTGCCGTAGATACTTCAGGACAAAGTCACCTGTCCCGCCATATATGCCTGATGAGACCGGAAATGGGGGTGATATTGCATCGCCGGCCTCCAGATGATATCCCCCCGGTTGTACGACAGCAGAAAAATTGAGTCTGAAGGCACTTCCCATTCCCCACAATGACCCATCTGCAGCTTCCGGAACTCCATTAAATACTGTTTTGCCGGAAAGGTTGTCTACGAGAACAAATTTTTTTAATAAAATTTTTCTTTCACTGAGAAAAACAGCGGTTTTAAACCCTTCCGGGAAATAGCCCATTTGATTTACCCTTATTACATCAGCCCCGAAGGTCTGGGAATAAAGGCAAAGAACTGCCATCAAAGTGCCAATTATTCTAATCATGGAAAGGAGTATTTGTACGAAAAAATTTCAGCCAATACCGTCTTCAAAAATAGCCTAAAAAATGAAAATTGCAATATTGGTAATACATATTATATGTTACCTAAAATGTATTGATAAAATATTTATCTTTACGTTTTAAAATTGGGTTGAGCGGAGGCAAGCTTGTTAATTCTACAGTTTTCGGGCAAGAAGAGGTTCAATATTTCCTGACTGTGAATTGAACATTTTAAGTTGATACGAGACCGTCCGTTTGAAGACATTGTTATTTGATTTTGAAGTATAAAGATAACTTAAAATTGCCGGTGTGATATTAATTGCAGATTCTGGATCCACAAAATGTGCCTGGAAAATGATCTTCTCTTCATGCAAGATGACTTCCCTTTACACTTCAGGTGTTAATCCTTTCTTCAGATCGACGGAGTCAATTTATGAAGAGCTGGAGATTGAACTTCTTCCCCTTACCACAGAAAGAGTCGATAACATCTACTTTTATGGTTCCGGTATCATCAATGAAGAAAAGGCAGATATGGTTAGCCTTGCCTTGCATAAACTTTATCCGGCCGCGGGGATTGAACTCTTCAGTGATGTGGTCGGTGCTTCCCGGTCGCTTTTTGGTGACCAGGCGGGAATTGCCTGTATTCTTGGAACAGGTTCCAATGCCTGTTTGTATGATGGGCAAAAAGTGGTTGACGGTATTTCCCCTCTTGGGTATATTCTCGGAGATGAGGGCAGCGGTGCGGTTTTAGGAAAGAAGTTGCTGGGAGATTTCTTTAAAGAGGTCATGCCAGATCCACTCCGGGAAAAATTCGCACGAAAATACCAGCTTACGAGAGCCGAAGTCCTTCAGCGGGTTTACAAAACGGAAAAACCAAACCACTATCTGGCATCATTCGCCCCATTTCTCTCGGAGGAATTTCCCTCAGACTATGCCCAACAGCTCGTGAAAAGTAGTCTGATTGAATTTTTTGAACGCAATGTTACCAAGATAGCCGGATATAAGTCCTTCCCAATAGGCTTTGTGGGATCCATTGCATTCCATTTCAAGGAGATTGTCTATGAAGTTTGCGACAACTATCAACTGAATTGCAAAGCGATTTTTCAGGAACCGATGGAAGGACTCGTGAATTATCACCTGAACATTATTAAATAAGCCCTAAATATGACTACCGAAAGTATTACCGAGAAAGATTCACTGTACCACGATTTGGAGATGATGTCGGTAAAGGAGTTGCTTCACCACATCCACGAAGAAGACAAAAAAATTTTGCCAGCTGTCGGTGCGGTAATTCCGAAGATCGAGGAGTTGGTGGAGCAGGTATTTCTTAGGATGAAGAAGGGTGGGAGGCTTTTTTACATGGGAGCTGGTACAAGCGGACGCCTGGGTATCTTGGATGCATCTGAGATCCCTCCAACCTTTGGTGTTGGATACGGACTTGTAATCGGAATGATTGCTGGCGGAGACAAGGCCATTCGCAAGGCGGTTGAGGCTGCCGAAGACGATGAAGAGATGGGCTGGAAAGAACTTGAAAAACAGGATATCAATGAATTGGATACGGTAGTTGGGATTGCAGCCTCTGGCAGAACGCCCTATGTGGTTGGTGCAGTAAAAAGAGCCAGGGAAAACAAGATCCTGACAGCCTGCATTGTAAATAACCCGGGAAGTATTCTTGCCAGGAATGTGGACATTGCCATTGAGGCGATTGTTGGCCCTGAATTTGTAACCGGAAGTACGCGCATGAAATCAGGCACCTCCCAGAAAATAATCCTGAACATGATAACGACCTCTGTCATGATTAAACTGGGTCGTGTAAAGGGGAACAAAATGGTCAACATGCAACTTACCAACCAAAAACTTGTCCACAGGGGAACACGGATGATCGTGAGTGAACTGGGTTACAGTGAAGACAAGGCTAAGCGTCTTCTCTTGTTGCATGGCTCTGTAAATGAAGTTTTTGAGGCAGCAAGAACTGAAAAATAGGTAATAAAAAAAGGGAGATCAAATCTCCCTTTTTTTATTACATTACTTGCCTGATCAAATCAGGTATTTCACTTGGGATCTTGGCAACCTTCACGCCAACCCGTTCAAAAGCTTTTATTTTCTCTTCGGCAGTTCCGCTTCCACTGGAGATAATCGCACCAGCGTGTCCCATCCGTTTTCCGGGAGGTGCCGACTGGCCGGCAATGAATGCAACGACTGGCTTGGTGACATGATCCTGGATGAACTGGGCTGCCCGTTCCTCGGCATCTCCGCCAATTTCACCGATCAATACGATGGCTGCTGTTTCCGGATCGTCCTGGAACATCTGCAGCAGCTCAAGATAATAGAGTCCGGCAACAGGATCTCCGCCGATGCCAACACAAGTACTTTGGCCAATACCATTGCTGGTTAATTGATAGACCATCTCATAGGTAAGCGTGCCACTTCGGCTCATCAGACCAACATTTCCCTTCAGGAAAATATTCCCTGGCAAGATGCCTACAAGCGCTGCTTCCGGTGAGATTAATCCTGGACAGTTTGGACCAATCAGTTTGGTCCCTTTTTTGGCCAGGTAGGGCATCACTTTGACCATGTCGAGCGTAGGAACGCCTTCTGAAATGGCAATGACCAGTTCAATACCAGCTTCAGAGGCTTCCAGTATGGCATCTGCTGCGAGATGTGCTGGTACGAAAATGATGGAGGTATTTGCTCCGGTTGCTTTGACCGCAGCCTCCACCGTGTTGAAAACCGGAATGCCATCCACTGTCTGGCCACCTTTCCCGGGTGAGACACCTGCCACAACGTTTGTTCCGTAGGCTTTCATTTTACCGGCATGAAAACTTCCATCCCTGCCTGTAATACCCTGTACCAATAATTTTGTATTCTGATTGACTAAAATGCTCATATCTTTCTAAATAAGGTAGTTCTTAATTTTTTGCACACAGTTCGATGGCTTTCTGAGCAGCCTCACTCATGGTCTGCACGATGGGAAGATTCGCCTGTTTCAGGATTTCAAGCCCTTCTTTGGAGTTGGTTCCGGAGAGACGCACCACAATTGGGACTTCGACCTTAATTTTGTCCAGGGCGATGATCAATCCGCGCGCAACATCGTCGCATCTGGTGATGCCGCCAAAAATGTTGATCATTACCACTTTCACATTTTTATCCGAAAGGATGAGGTTCATAGCATCAATTACTTTCTGTGGGTTGGAACTTCCACCGATATCCAGAAAGTTGGCGGGTTCTCCCCCAAAATATTTGATTAGATCGAGCGTGGCCATGGCCAGACCGGCGCCATTGACCATACAACCAATGGAGCCATCCAGGCGGATGTAGGTAAGTCCCTTTTCCTTGGCATCCAGCTCTTTCAACTCATCTTCGGTAGGTTCATTCAATGCTTCAATTTCGGGTTGACGAAACAAGGCATTGTCGTCGAAGTTCATTTTCCCATCCAGCGCAAGTAACTGTCCTTCCGAGGTGATGACCAGAGGATTAATTTCAACTAGCGAAGAGTCGGTATCCATAAATATTTTGTAGAGCTTCTGAAAAAGATCAGCTCCCTGTTTTACCAAACTGAAATCGGTAAAGAGGGCAAAAGCTATTTTCCTTGCCAGAAAGGGAGTCAATCCCAGATCCGGATCAATGACAAATTTATGGATGGCATCTGGATTCTCCTTGGCAACCTCCTCAATCTCTACTCCACCTTCACTGCTGGCCATAAAAATGACAGACTTGGAATTGCGGTCGATGGTCAATCCAACATAAAATTCAGAAGAGAATTTCACACCCTGGGCAATCAGGATCTTCTCAACAGTATACCCCTTGATGTCCATCCCCAGGATTTTTCCTGCCAATTCAGGCACCTCTTCCTTGGTTCTGGCCAATTTTACACCGCCTGCCTTGCCCCTGCCACCTGCCAAAACCTGTGCCTTGACTACCACCGGAAGTCCTAGTTTATCAGCAGCTGCCACCGCTTCTTCTACCGTGTAACACACAAATTCATTGGTTACGGGAATCCGGTAGCGGGAAAAAATCTCCTTCGCTTGATATTCGTGAATCTTCATATCTATATAATTTGATTAAAATAAGCTCAATACCGAAAAATTTGATTTTTAGCCAATTTGAATTTTTTGCTTGAAAAGTTTAGTTTGTTAATTCGTCGTGAAATTAAATAAATTTTGTAAAAAGATTTAATTTAGCACTTCTAAATATTCCCCATGAGCAAGAAATTATTCTCCAAAATTCAAATGTATACTTTCATGGTCATTGGATTGGCCATGTATGCTTTTGGGGTGACGGCTTTTCTTATTCCCTTGAAAATTACAGCAGGCGGGGTGACCGGAATTTCCATGCTGATATTTTATTCAACGGGAATTCCAACCGGATATCCCTATTTCATCATCAATAGTTTTCTAGTTGTACTGGCCATTCGGATTCTGGGTACCAGCTTTGGACTAAAAACACTTTTTAGCATGGTTGTTATCTCTATATTACTCAATGTAATGCAGATTTTCATTAAAGAACCACTTGTTAAGGACATTTTTCTCTCCTCGGTATTGGGAGGTATTCTGGGCGGAGTTGGTTTGGGCATTACCTTCAACCAGGGGGGAAGCACAGGGGGGACAGACATCATTGCCATGATCATCAACAAGTACCGCAACATCTCTCCCGGGAGGATCATTATGTATTGTGATGTCATCATCATCACCTCATCCTATTTCCTGACACACTCCGTCGAAAAACTGGTTTACGGATACGTGACCATGTGGATTGTTGCCTATTCGATAGATGCATTTCTGACCGGAGCCCAGCAATCCGTTCAATTGTTTATATTTTCTGAGAAATATGAACAGATTGCCGATTTCATCAATACAGAATCCAGACGCGGTCTGACCATCATTGAGGGCACGGGCTGGTACACCAAGAAGCAGGTAAAAATGATCATGACGGTGGTAAAAAAGAGAGAGTCGCCGATGATTTTTCAAAAAATTAAGGAGATTGACCCAGAAGCCTTTATCTCACAAGGATCCGTGATGGGCGTCTATGGAAAGGGGTTTGATGAAATTAAGCTTTAAATCTCTAAACTTCCGCCGGATTAATAAAGCAGGAAAACGATCCGTGCAAAGGAAGTATCTCCCGGAGTGGATGCTGGGAATTGCACTTTTCTTGTTGTTGTTGTTTACCTTCTCCCGAATCATGTGGTACAACTACATGATTCCAACCGTGGATCAGAAAGATGACATTCTGTTTGTTGAACCCAAACTTTTATTTGGTCTGCCTGTTGACTCCTTTCACGTGGAAGAAAACTACGTGAGAGCCAATGAAAGTCTTTCTGACATCCTGAAGGACCGCGGTGTTTCAGGGCAAGTGATCGATAAAATTGCCCATTTGCCGGCTTCGGTTTTTGATTTGAGGAAAATGAAAGTTGGAAACGACTATGCGGTTTTTTACTCGCGCGATTCTCTGAGAATTCCACTTTACTTCGTTTATGCCGAAAATCCCGTTAACTATTTCCAATACAGACTTTCGCTGGATTCATGCAAGGTTTTGCCTGGCAAGAACGAGGTAAAGATCGAACGGAAAATAGCTACCGGCACCATCAATTCATCGCTTTGGAATGCGATGAAGGAGAACAATCTGGATCCCATGCTGGCCATCCAGTTGTCAGACCTCTTTGCCTGGACCATCGACTTCTTTGCCATTCAAAAAGGGGATAATTTTACTGTTTTGTATGATCAGAATTACGTCAAAGGAGAAAAAATAGGAATTGGGACGATTCATGCGGCAATATTTAATTCTTCCGGTCAGGATTTTATTGCCATTCACTTTGAACAGGAGGATGGTCAAAGCTACTTTGATGAGCAGGGAAGAAGTATCAGAAAAGAGTTTTTAAAGGCACCACTGAAGTTCTCCAGAATCAGTTCCCGTTTCTCGGCCGCCAGAATGCACCCTGTTTTACGGATTGTAAGGCCACATTTTGGAGTTGATTATGCCGCTCCTACTGGAACTCCGGTCTTTTCGATTGGAGACGGAGTAGTCCTTGCCAAGGCCTATCAGCCGGCTGGTGGCGGTAATTTTTTGAAAATCAGACACAATTCTGTCTATACTACGACCTACATGCACCTTTCGAAGTTTGGAGAAGGCATTCAAGCCGGAACCAGGGTTAAGCAAGGTCAGTTGATTGGCTATGTAGGTGCAACCGGACTGGCCTCTGGACCTCATTTGGATTTTCGTGTATTTATGAACGGATCTCCTGTCGATCCATTGAAGCTGAAATCGCCTCCGGCCAATCCGGTCAGTCAGCCAAATTTGGCAAGTTTCCAACAGACCAGGGATAAAGTGCTGCGAGAAATCAAAAATGCCAGATCAGCAGGATTGAAAAAGAAGATGTCGACCTGATGGCCTAAGATTTCTTCTCCTCCGCCAGGGTTACATCGGCAACGAATTGCCGGATCTGCTGCTCATCATCTTTTTTACAGATCAGCAAGATCTTTTGGGACTCCACGACAATGTAATCCTCCAATCCCTGAATGACGGCAATCTTGTCTGGAGGCAGATTGACAATGCATCCTTCTGTATCATAGAGGAAAATTTTGGAACCCGAAACGGCATTTCCTTTTGTGTCGAGCGGATGATTTTCATACAGGGAACCCCAGGTTCCCAAATCGGACCATCCAAAGTCAGCAGTAAGTACATAAACATTATCTGCCTTTTCCATGATCCCATAATCGATGGAGATGTTGGGACATTCGGAATAAGTTTTGTTGATGAAGAAGCATTCATCCGCCGTATTGATAATCTTCTTACCGCTTTCGAACAAGGCATTTACATCCGGAAGATATTTTTCGAAGGCATGCTGGATGGCTGGTGCCGACCATACAAAGATTCCGGAGTTCCAGTAAAACTCACCGGTATCTAAAAATACCTGGGCCATGGCACGGTCAGGTTTCTCCGTAAAGGTCTTAACCTTGTAAAGATTGTCGAAATGGTTGAATTCCATTTTTTCATTCACCTGAATGTAGCCATATCCGGTTTCAGGCCTTGAAGGTTGTATTCCCAGGGTAACGAGAACCTCTTTTTCTCCTGCAAACTGCAGACCTTTGTCGATCTCGTTGAGAAACAGATCCTCCTTCAGGATCAGATGATCCGAAGGGGAAACAACAATTTTTGCAGTCGGACAGATGCTAAGTATTTTGTAGGTGGCGTAGGCAATACATGGAGCCGTATTTCTTCGCAGGGGTTCCAGCAAAACCTGAGATTCGGTAAGTTGAGGAAGTTGGCTCATGACCAATTCCTTGTATTTTTCGCTGGTAACAACGAAAACATTCTCGGCGGGCATAATTCGGTTGAAACGTTCGAAGGTGAGCTGAAGGAGAGTTTTCCCAATACCCAGGATGTCAATAAACTGCTTCGGCCGATCGGCAGTACTCAATGGCCAAAAGCGACTTCCGATTCCGCCGGCCATAATGACGCAATAGTTTCTACAATTTCCCATGTTCAGGCTATTTTTATCAAAATTAACTTAATTTTTCAGAATTTGCTTATAATCCAAACTAAAAGGGAGCTGGAAATCACATCCGGGCTTTATTTAAATATTTGTACTTTTACAAAAAAAATCCATGAGGATTTTCAACGAAATCGGAAGCTATTTTTTGTTGATGTACCGGGTTTTCAGCCGACCTGAAAAGAGCCGTATATACTGGCGTCAATTGTTGCTGGAGATAGAGAAGCTTGGAATAAATTCCTTGGCAATTGTCGCGATCATCTCAGTTTTTATGGGAGGTATCATCACACTTCAGTTAACCTATAACATGTCCAATCCGCTGATGCCATCCTACCTCATCGGTCTTGGGAATCGTGACACCCTGATTTTGGAGTTTTCCTGCACCGTCCTTAGTCTGATGATGGCCGGGAAGGTTGGGTCGAATATTGCCTCCGAAATTGGCAGCATGCGTGTGACGGAACAGATTGATTCTTTAGAGCTGATGGGGGTAAATTCCGCGGCTTTCCTGATACTTCCCAAAATTGTTGCAGTAGTACTGATGAGTCCCATCCTGTTTATTTTGAGTGTTTTCTGTGGTATCATCGGCGGGTTGATCGCAGGACCGCTCTCTGGGGTTGTGACGGTGGCGCAATACATGGGAGGGATTAGAACCATGTTCGTTCCTTTCTATGTGACCTTTTCCATTCTCAAAACCTTGGTTTTCGGTTTTTTAATTGCAACGGTCCCTGCATTTCAGGGATTTTATGTTCAGGGAGGAGCCTTGGAAGTTGGAAAGGCAAGTACGCGCTCCGTGGTGAGCACCAGTATTCTCATTCTTTTTTTTGACCTGATTCTCACTCAATTGTTATTCAAATGATCGAAATAAGAAACATAAGGAAATCATTTGAAGGGAGACCAATTCTCAAAGATATCAGTACGCTTTTCGAAAAGGGGAAAACCAATTTGATTATCGGACAGAGTGGTTCAGGGAAAACCGTCCTTCTTAAATCGATCGTTAGGCTGCTGGAAGTTGACGAAGGGGAGATACTTTTTGATGGCCGGGATATCCGAAAATTGAATTTCACGGATCTCAAAAAGTTGAGACAGGAAATGGGTATGGTATTTCAGGGTGGAGCCCTGTTCGATTCGCTGAATGTTGCGGATAATGTAAGATTTCCGATGGATATGTTCACGACCAAGACGACAGGGGAGAAGAACAGGCACGTGGATTTCTGCCTCGACCGCGTAAATATCAAGGGCGCACATCATCTTTTCCCTTCAGAAATATCTGGTGGCATGCGCAAAAGAGTCGCCATCGCGCGAGCCATAGCCCTCAATCCAAAGTATCTTTTCTGTGATGAGCCCAATTCAGGATTGGATCCTGTTACCTCCATTCTGATTGATAACCTGATCAAGGAGATTACGGTCGAATTTGACATCACCACCCTGATCAATACACACGACATGAACTCGGTGATGGAGATTGGAGACAATATTTTATTCATCTCCAACGGAGAAAAGGGATGGGAAGGGAACAATACCCAGGTCTTGTTTACCAGGAATAAAAAGCTGAACGAATTTGTTTTTGCATCACCCTTGTCAAAACGAATTCGCGACTTGAAACAAAGGGAGGACGACGAATGAAAAAGTATTTCTATCCGGCAATGTTCATGATGTTGTTTTTACTTGCCTGTGAGAGCAGCCATTTGCCCGATGGGGTGTTATCCAGAAAGAAGATGGTTCCTATTCTGGTTGACATTCACCTTTCAGAGGCAATATTCAACCAGCGCTTCAGCATCGCTCTGCTTAGAGACAGCCTGCCTGAAGACCTCTATCTCTCGATTTGCAGAAAATACAAGATGGACCGGACCGTTCTGGAGAAATCGCTGCATTACTATGGAAAGCATACCGCAGAATTTATTCCCATCTATGATCAGGTTCTCAATGTGCTGAGTGAGATGGAGGTAAATTTAAAGCGAGATACGGTAAGACCCCCGCATGCTGGCGGATTTGACAAAGACACTTCCAAAATAAAAAAGTCTTCGGCCGCCACCAGCAAAACCGCTATCGAGGTTAAATGAGGCTTTTTTTAATAAGGACGCATGCGTAAAATATCTGCACACCTGATTCTGGATGGCCGTGGAAATAGTTTTTCCAAAGGTATTGTAACCATTGATGCAGATGGAACGATTCTGGATATTCAGGATACCGGTGGAATGCTGGAGGAAGCCGCAGGAATTGAATTTTACAGTGGTATTTTGGTTCCCGGGTTTATCAACGCCCATTGTCATCTTGAATTGTCGCACCTGAAAGGAGCTTTTCCTGAAGGTGCAGGCTTCATCCCATTTTTAAAAATGGTTGTGGAGCGCAGGGCCGATGATCAGGCGAAAATCGCATTTGCGGCTGAAACAGCGGATTTACGGATGCAAAAAAATGGAATTGTTGCCGTTGGGGATATTTCCAATGGAACCAGTGCTTTTGAAATAAAAGCCAATTCCAAAATAAAATACTTCACCTTTCTGGAGACGCTTGGATTTACTCCAGCCAGAGCCGAGAAAGCCATTGAATGGGCACAGTCCTGTGCTCACATTGCCGGGCAGCTTGGATTGAAGAACTCAATCGTTCCACATGCTCCCTATTCCGTTTCGGCTCCGCTCTTTCAGGCTATCGCAACTGAGGCTCTTCGAAGTGGTTTGCCAATCTCCATCCACAGTCAGGAATGCAGGGAAGAGGATGAGCTTTATGAGTCGGGTCAGGGAGGAATGGCCGCTCACCTTCGGGACAATCTGGCTGTCGATACCTCCTTCTTTCTTCCCACGGGCAGGAATGCCCTTCGAAGTACGCTGGAGTTTCTGCCGGTGTTGAATCACCTGCTGCTTGTTCACAACCTTTTTACAGAACAGGTAGACCTGGATTACATTCGGGGAGTCCGTCCATTGAACAACACCTGGTTTGTGCTTTGTCCCTGCTCAAACCTCTACATCCAGAACCGGCTTCCGGATGTGGAACTGTTCAGGAGATATGATCTTCAGCTTTGTTTGGGAACAGATAGTCTGGCATCGAATCATCAACTTTCGATATTGGCGGAGATGAAAATCCTGCAGGATGCATTTCCTTTCGTTTCGCTGGGCGAACTGATCAGCTGGGCAACTTTGAATGGCGCCAATGCACTGGCAATATCAGATAAATTTGGCTCGCTGGAGGTAGGGAAACAGCCTGGAATCAATTTATTGACGGGGGCTGATCTCGTAAATCAAAAGATTTTACCCGGGACCCGTATAAAAAAATTGTGCTAAACGAATTTTATTTCCCGATACAATATTATGGCTACCTTCCTTTTTGATCAGACCATCTTTGGACCAGTAATCAGCAGAAGACTTGGGGTCTCGTTGGGAGTCAACCTCCTTCCCAATGACACCAAACTTTGCTCCTTCGACTGCCTGTATTGTGAATGTGGATGGAATCCAAATCGTAAGGAACATCCGGTACATCTCCCCAGGCGAATGGAAGTTCGCTCCCTGCTCAGACAAAAACTGTCAGAGATGAAGGCAGGATCCCTTTTGCCGGATGTAATCACCTTTGCAGGAAACGGGGAACCTACCATGCATCCCGATTTTGCAGACATCATAGCCGACACCATTTTGTTGCGGAATGAGTTTGCTCCCCTTTCCAAAATTGCCGTATTATCTAATTCCACCATGCTCCACAAGCAGCGGGTTGTTGAAGCCTTAAAATCAGTGAATGACAATATTCTCAAGCTTGATTCCGGGATTCAGTCAACCATTGAATTGCTGAATAAACCGGTTGGGAAGTTCGACCTGCCGGCCCTGGTTGATCATTTAAAGAAGTTTGAGGGTGCACTTATCATTCAAACCATGTTTCTGAAGGGGACTTTTGAAGACCGGTTCTTTGACAATACCACAGAAGAGGAAATTGAAAGCTGGATGGGTCTTTTGAAACAGATTCAACCCAGAAGTGTAATGATCTATTCCCTTGCACGAGATACGCCAGCCGAGAATCTGACCGGAATTAAATTGTCCAAGCTTCGGGAGATCGGCAAGAGAGTGGAAAGGGAGACCTCCTTGTCGGTGCAGGTGACCGGTTAATAATCTGTTCTTTATTTGTCTTGCAATTGGCGGGATGAATTTCAATTTTATTCAGCTTATAAATCAACAGTAAAACAGAAAATTTTGATGGAGATAAATATTTTGCAATTGACAGAAGGGGCAAAGAATGCAAGGGGTACCACGGTGGTCATAGATGTTTTCAGGGCTTTTTCCACTGCCTGTTACCTTTCAGCGGCTGGTGCAGCGCGGATTATCCCAGTGGAACAGGTCGAAGAGGCACTGCAGATGAAGGTTCAACTTCCGGAGGCCATCCTATTGGGGGAGAGACACGAAAAAAAGGTGGACGGCTTCGATTTTGGCAATTCTCCCACCCATCTTTCGGACTACGACTTCACAGGGAAAACTATTGTCATGACCACCAGTTCAGGCACGAAAGGACTGATGAATGCCACCGGGGCCGATGAGATACTGACAGGTAGCTTCGTCAATGCAGGAGCCATCCTTCGCTACCTTGAAAAGAGCAATCCGGAAACTATTAGCTTGGTGTGCATGGGGTACGAAGGCATGATACCCACCCAGGAGGACACCTTCCTGGCAGAATATCTGAGAGCAAAACTATTGGGTGAGGCAACTGATTTTCTTCAGATGAAGGAGATCCTGCGCACCGGAGATGGAGCCCGTCTCCTGAATCCTGCCAACAATCCCTGGTCGCCTGCCGGGGATTTTGAACGTTGCCTCGACCTCGACAGGTTTGATTTTGTTTTAAAACTGACGATGGAATCGGGTTTTAACTTACTCCAATCCATAAGGGTTCCTTAAGAAACCACAGGCTTTGCACTCGACTCTTGGAGTCCAAATAATCTTTAAGTACTTTAGTTCACAATAGCTCACTTTCCCTTATGAAAAAATACGATTTTGATGAAATAATTCCCCGAAAAGGGACCAATTGCGAGAAGTATGATCACCTCGAGAGCCATTTTGGCAATGGGAATGCCATCCCGTTGTGGGTGGCAGACAGTGATTTCAGGGTGCCAGATTTCATTGCATCGGCCATTCGTTACAGGGCTGACCACGAGATATATGCCTATTCCTTTCGTCCTGAAGGCTATTATCAGACGATTATCCAATGGCAAATAGCCAGGCATCAGTGGATCATTGAGCGGGAGATGATCTTGCCTACCCAGGGAGTGGTCTCAACATTGGCTTCTCTGATTATGGCGTTTACGGAGGCGGGCGAAGGAGTAGTGATTCAGCCTCCCGTCTATACCCCCTTCTTTTCCTGTGTCCGTGAATGCGGCAGGATGGTGGTTGAAAATCCATTGAAATTTGAAGATGGTGGGTATACTTTTGACTTTGAAGATCTGGAACGGAAAATTGACAGTAAGACCAAATTATTGATCCTATGCAGTCCACACAATCCAGTTGGGAGGGTATGGACTAAAGAGGAACTTGAAAAATTGGGTTATATCTGTTTGAAAAACAATATTTTGATTATCTCTGATGAAATACATTCCGATTTGATTTTCAGCGGCTATAGTCATCTCCCATTTCCAAAAATTTCGGATCAACTGGCAAGGATCAGCGTTGTCTGCATGGCACCCAGCAAGACGTTCAACATTGCCGGACTTGCTACCTCCTATGTCATCATCCCTGACAAGACCCTCAGGCATAAATTTGACCGATTTCTGCACACTTTGCACCTCTCAAACGGAAATCTGTTTGGGAATGTGGCCCTTGAAGCCGCCTATCAGTATGGGATGGATTGGGTGAATCAGCAGAATGAATACCTGGAAGGGAACAGGGATTTTATGCTGGAATTTTTTAGTTCCAAAATGCCAAGGATCAGGATGATTTTGGCAGAAGCAACCTATCTGGCCTGGCTGGACCTTAGAGAATATGGTTTGGTAGAAACTGAAATGAACAGGTTGCTGATCGACAAGGCAGGTGTGGTTTTGAACAAGGGATCCATTTACGGGAAAGAGGGAGAAGGATACTTCAGGTTGAACTTTGCCTGCCCCAGGCAAATACTTTTGCAAGCCCTTATCCAAATGGAGCAGGTATTGGGTAGTTGATCTGGCTATTTTACTCTGGAAAGTACCTTGGAGGCGAAATTTCGCAATTCTGATTTGTCCTCCTCTGCGATGTTCAGTAGCTGCAAGGTGATCATTGCCTTTTCGAAATACTCCTCCATCAGCATCTTGGTGGCACTGGCTGCTCCTGATTGGGTGAATATATTTCTGACCGATTCGATTTTTTCATTTCTATCGAATGTGGTTTTTCCCATCCATTCTTTCAGCCGGACCTTGGTTTTTTCCTCACTCATTTCGAGCGCTTTGATCAGAATGTAGGTCTTTTTGTTTTCGCAGATGTCCCCGCCGATTTTTTTCCCGAAAAAGGTCTCCTCTCCGTAAACATCCAGCCAATCATCCTGAAGCTGGAAAGCGATGCCAATCTGAATGCCGAAGTCGTAGAGCAACTGGCAGCTTTCATCCGCTGCACCAGCGATTAATGCACCCGTTTTGAGGCTACAGGCAATTAATACAGCTGTTTTTAACCTAATCATTTCCAGGTATTCATTTTCAGTTACCTGATCTATTGCTTCAAATTCCATGTCGTACTGTTGACCTTCGCACACTTCGAGTGCGGTGGTTGCAAACAGGGCGAGCAGGGAGGATATTTTAGCTGCTTCGCATCGGGATAGAAACTGAAACGCCAGAATAGACATGGCGTCTCCGCTGAGGATAGCCCCATTTTCACCGTATTTGAGGTGAACGGCTGGCATTCCCCTCCGGATGGAGGCATGATCCATGATGTCGTCGTGGAGCAGGGTGAAGTTGTGAAAGAATTCGATGGCTGCAGCAGCCGGAAAGGACTTTTGGGGTGGTCCCGAAAAAAGGGAAGCGGCGTGAAGAAGGAGCACGGGCCTGATTCTTTTTCCTCCTCCAATAAGGGAATAGGCAACAGGTTCGTAAAGTTTTTGAGGGGCAGTTGTCTGGATGGATTGAATCTCTTTTTGAAATTCTATTTCAAAGTAGTCCAGGAGAAATTGAAAGCTGAGCATGGTGTTATTGTTTCGGAGAGGAGGAGACACAGGTGATGAAGCCTGAAAAAATGGCTTTGGGGAGAAGGTTGATCGCAAGGGATTGCCTGACTTGACTACCTGGTTGTAACCAAAGCCAGGCAGACACGAACTTAACAGTCAGGCAGTATCAACTTTTATTTTTCCTCTTCCTCCGTTTCCGGTACGAATTTTTCGTCGCTGATCATCTTGCAATGACCTATAAATCTGGCGCCGGGTTCGACAGAAAGTTTGCCCATGGTCAGGTTTCCTGTGATGGAGGCACTACCTTTAAGCGAGAGCAGATCCTTTACTACAATTTCGCCATTGACGTAACCCATTATTTCCGCACTGGAGCAGCGGATGGTGCCGTTGATCTTTGAGTCCGGACCAACAACCACTCTACCTTTGCAATCGAGGTCACCCACCAAAATACCATCGATGCGAATATCTCCGTCGGATTCGATATTTCCTTTAATCTTGGTGTCCTGAGCGATGGTATTCAGGGCCTTTACTTCGCTAATGACTGGTTTTGACATGATTGAATGTATTGATCAGTTTAAAACGCCGATGAAGATAATAATTCGTTGTGATTTTTTGGCGATTAGCAACAAAAAAATCCCGCGAGGGATTTTTTAGACGATTTGTCCGAGGTATACAAAAGACGATTTGTCAGATCGGACAATTAGACTGTTGCGCTCTTTTCGATCGCTAATTTACCCCTGTAATATCCGCATTCAGCGCAAACGGTGTGATATTTTACCGCTGCACCGCAGTTGGAGCAGGATGAAATTTGTGCCGGGATCGCTTTGTCGTGAGTCCTGCGCTTATCTCTTCTTGTACTGGAGTGTTTGTGCTTAGGATGTGCCATTTTAAATAGTCTTTACTTTAATTACCAATAATTTTTCTTAACTCATTCCATCTTGGGTCATCCGGTTCATCCAAGTTACTGCCATGGTACCTGAGTTCCTCCAGTTTTTTGATCATCACCGGATCACAAAGGCTTTCTCCATTATCTCCATCGGGATGAACTCTCCTGATGGGCAAACTTAAAATCACGAATTCATAGATATACTGAGCGATCTCAACCTGAAAATCGTTTGGATGAAGGTAGATCAATTCGGCCTCATCTTCGACAGGTTTTTCACTGAATTTGACCAGCAGTTTTCTATGGCTCTCAACAGGAAATATGAAATTTTCAAGGCAACGGTCGCAGATCAACTCGACGACTCCACTAATTGAAAATGAAAGACTCAGGTAAGTTGAACGTTTTTCGAGTTCAACCAGAACCCTTAACTCCCCCTTCTCCACCTCCGATGTTTCAAATTCGGCAAAGAAGCGATCATTGACAGTAAAATCAAACTGATGCTTTCCCTCACTCAATCCTGAAAAGGGAAGAGTATATTGCGAAAGGTAGTTCATAATTATCCCTGTTAAAAAGCTTGGCAAAGGTATAAAAAATTATTATACAAAAGTGGATGCGAAATAATTTGAAAGTTGGAAAATTTGAGAATGTGGAAATTAGCGGGGAATAGGTTTAGTCCCCGAATAAGGAGGCATCACCCGAAATTTTAGTTTAAATACCTTTTCAAACCAGAATTTTTCGAACTGCCTCGCAAATTCCATCCTTGTCGAAACCACATTCATGGTAAAGTTCCTGTTGGGTTCCCTGTTCGATGAATCTATCCGGGACGCCTAGCCTGACAACGTGCTTCTTCGCTCCGGCTACGGCAAAGTATTCGAGCACGGCACTGCCGAATCCCCCGTTGATTACTCCGTCTTCCACGGTGATAATCTTGTCAAAACGGGCAGTTACCTCTGCCATGATCTCTGCATCAATCGGTTTTACGAAACGCATGTCAAAATGGGCTACGGAGATATTTTCGCTTTCGAGTATGGTGATGGCTTCGGTAACGAAATTTCCGGGATGACCGATCGACAAAATGGCGACCATGTTACCCTCAGCCAATTTTCTCCCTTTTCCAACAGGGATCTCTGTAAATTTCTTTTTCCAGTCGGCATGCATTCCGTTTCCACGGGGATAACGGATGGCAAATGGTCCCTTGCCTGGCAGTTGAGCCGTGTACATCAGGTTTCGAAGTTCCAACTCATCCATGGGAGCCGAAACCGTCATGTTGGGAATGCTCCGCATGAAGGCTAAATCGAAGACTCCGTGGTGCGTTGGTCCGTCAGCTCCAACCAGTCCACCCCGGTCCATGCAAAACACTACCGGAAGATTTTGAAGGGCTACATCGTGAATGATTTGATCATAAGATCTTTGCATGAACGAGGAATAAATATTTACGAACGGAATCTTGCCTGAAACAGCCATCCCTGCTGCAAAGGTTACTGCATGAGGTTCCGCAATCCCCACATCAAAAGCCCGCTCCGGCATCTCTTCCATCATGAGGTTCATGGAACAGCCACTGGGCATGGCAGGGGTGACCCCAACAATATTTTTATTTCTTTTGGCAAGTTCGAGCAGGGTCTGGCCAAACACTACCTGATACTTCGGAACAATGGATCCTGTTGCTGCTTCGTTGAATATTTCTCCGGTGACAGCATCAAATTTGCCCGGAGCATGCCAGGTGGTGGCATCATTTTCGGCTGGAATAAATCCTTTTCCTTTTTTTGTAAGTACGTGCAAAATCTTGGGGCCGGGAATCCCTTTTAAATCTTTGAAAATTTTAGTTAGGGCAACTACATCGTGGCCATCCACCGGACCAAAATAGCGGAATCCAAGTGCCTCAAAAAGGTTGCTATCGTCGAAGACCATGGATTTGACGGCATGCTGGTGCTTTCTGAGGAGCATCAGCATCTTTTTACCCGCTCTGCTGAAATGTTTGAGAACTTTCCAGACTCCGGATCTCAGCCGGTTGTAGGTTCTGGAAGTCTGCATCCGGACAAAATATCTGCTTAGACCACCAACATTGGGGTCAATCGACATGTTGTTGTCGTTCAGGATGACGAGCAGATCGGCATTGGCACCTCCTGCGTTGTTAAGTCCTTCAAAAGCCATTCCTCCAGTCATGGACCCATCCCCAATCACGGCAATGACCTTCCTGTCTTTCTCCCCGTTGAGTGCCGAGGCAATGGAGATGCCCAATGCAGCAGAGATGGAGGTGGAGGAATGCCCTACCCCAAATGCATCGTATTCGCTCTCTGAACGGTTAGGAAAACCGCTGATCCCCTTGTATTTTCTATTGGTGTAGAATTGTTTCCTTCTTCCGGTGAGAATTTTATGTCCATAGGCCTGGTGTCCGACATCCCAGATTAGTTTGTCATAGGGGGTATTGTACACATAATGCAAGGCAACCGTGAGCTCTACCACCCCCATACTGGCACCGAAATGACCAGGATTACAGGATGCCTCGCGTATGATCAACTCCCTGAGTTCAGCGCATATTTTTGGCAGATCTTTATCCTTAATTTTTTTTAGATCAGATGGATAGTCAATATTTTCAAGCAGATTCGACATTCAGAACAAACGTTTTGTGAAACCAGAAATCAATCTTTCCTGAGGGTGCAAAGATAGGCTTAATTAATTTATTTGTTTGTCCAGACCGACTTCAGGGTATGTGCCTCCAACGATTCGACGAAAAGTTCTCCTCCCATCGTATAAAGTAAGAGTCCTTCCTCTCCCTGTGGAGGTGAAAAACAGGTACTGAGACCGGATTCCCCGTGGTTGGCAAAGATTTCGATGGAGGATCTGTCGAGTAGAATTTCCAGTTCAATTTTGCCATCCACAGATTCTAAGGGCATTTTAACCCCATTGGCTTCGAGTATTTTCTTGGCGGTATCGTAATGAAGGTCGGTTCCGTTGGACTGTTTTCCGTTTCGGACCAGGAAGCCAAAGCTGTCGGAGGTTTTGGGCAAAAAAACTGCTTTGATGTAAACGGCATCGCCACTCAGGCCACTCATCAGGTTGCCATTTAATCCGGGAATCAGGTTTCTGTCTTTTTTAATCAGATCATGGTTGTACAAGGATGAAATAGCTGCAATGGGTTTTCTGCACAGAATGACCCCTTTTTTTGTGGATCGAAGGAATAATTCGGTCGGAAAACTCATCTGTCCGTTGAAAGCCATATCCGGAAATTCGCCTCCTCTCATCCAGGCAATCTGGATGGTCTTTCCTCCGGTTGCATTTACGATGGTTTGGGCTGCATAAAAATTCTTCCCAAAGTCGAGTTTTTGCATTTCGGTTTCCGGATTGAAAACCAAACCGTCGAAGCTTCCAATTTTGTAATTGCCCTCCCCACTGATTACCACAAATTTTTTGTCATTCGTTTTCACTTCTGCAGGGACTTCAAAAATATCAGGGCATTCTCCGAATCCCGCCAAATGACTGCTGAATTTCCAATGCAGCAAGTCAGAAGAATTGTAGAAAGAGATACCGGCATTTTGCAGATTACCCTCCTTGTTGCGATACAGGGCGAGGATCCATTTCCCGGTAAGGGCATGGTAAAATATTTTTGGATCGTGACCTTTCCCATCCGGAACGGCTAAAATCGGATTTTTGGCATACCTGTTCCAGGTTAATCCCTTGTCTGTGCTGTAGGCCAGATTTTGGTTGCCAATGCTGTCAGCGTAGAAAATAAGGATAGGTTTTACCTGGTTCTGCATGAGCCCGGATGCATTCATCGAGTCAACTACTGCGCAGGCAGCCATGGGTGGATCGGAGGTCAAGGTGGTGGGTTTGTCACTTGGACTGAAAGCAAAAGGAAGATACTGCCAGTGAAGGAGATCCTTGCTTACGGCGTGTCCCAGCTGGTCCATATAAACCTTGTTGCTGATGGAGACATTGTGGTAAAAAAGATGATACTCCCCCTCGTAAAGAATAAATCCTCCGGGTTCGAAAAGCCAGTTCTTCTGGGGAGAAAAATGGTATTGAGGCCTGTATTTTTCGTTGGAACCTGTTTTGTCTGATTTGGCGGAGAGGAGCAAAATCAGCAACAAGAAGGAATATATAAAGTACTTCATCATAATAGGGAGTTATGCTTTTTTTTCAATGACCATTGAATTTTTCAAATATACAGCTAATCTAAAAACTTTATCCGGAGGTTGGCATAATTCTCACAACGGATAAAATCTTACTTTTGACCATTGATTGTTTTGCCGAAACGAAAAGGTGAGCCAAGCAGGAAACTGCAGATACTTCTGATTTTGTTGATCCTGGCATTTCAATTTATCCTGGGCAAAAAAAACAATGCAGAATGATCAAAAATATTGAAATCATGGCTCCCGTGGGTTCTTACGAATCCTTGATGGCAGCGATTCAGGCTGGGGCAGGCTCCGTCTATTTTGGGGTTGAACACCTGAATATGCGGGCAAGATCGGCCAATAACTTTACCCTGGATGACCTTAGGGAGATCGCCCACAGGGCTGGAGAAGCCGGGGTCAAAACTTACCTGACAGTCAATACGGTCGTGTTTGATGAGGAAGCAGAAACCTTGAAACGAATTCTTGTTGCGGCCAGGGAGGCCGGTGTATCGGCAGTCATAGCTTCAGATTTGGCAGTCATTCAGACTTGCAGGGCCATCGGCATGGAGGTTCACATTTCGACCCAATTGAACATCACCAATTACGAGACCGTTAAATTTTATGCCCAGTTTGCCGATGTCATGGTTCTTGCCAGGGAGATGAACATAGGCAGGGTTTGGGAGATCTCCAATAAAATTAAGGCGGACGATCTGCGAGGTCCGGGTGGTGAACTGGTGCGACTGGAAATGTTTGTGCATGGCGCCTTGTGTATGGCTACCTCCGGCAAGTGCTACCTGTCGCTGCATGAGATGAACTCTTCTGCCAACAGGGGATCCTGCATGCAAAGTTGCCGCAGGGCCTATACCGTTACGGACAAGGAGACCGGGGCAGAACTTGAAATTGACAATGAATACATCATGTCTCCCAAAGATTTGAAAACCATTCATTTCTTGAATAAAATTCTGGATGCAGGTGTATCCGTCCTAAAAATTGAGGGGCGTGCCAGAAGTGCCGATTATGTGAAATGTGTTGTTGAATGCTACCGCGAAGCCGCGGATGCCTGCCTGGACGGAACCTTTGGAGCTGAAAAAATCAAAGATTGGGACCTCCGGCTTTCCACGGTTTTCAACAGAGGATTTTGGGATGGCTATTATCTCGGACAGCGCCTGGGAGAGTGGAGTGGCAATTATGGTTCTCTGGCCACGAAAAGAAGGGTCTACCTGGGTAAGGTAACCAACTTTTTCAACAACATCAGCATCGGTGAGATCAAACTTGAAACTGGCTCCCTGAAGCCCGGCGATGAGATTATGATTACCGGCCCAAGCAGTGGAGTCCTGCAATGCCTGGTTAAAGAGGTGAGGGTGGAGATGACGCCGGTTGAAGAGGCGCTTAAAGGAACCTATTGTTCCGTGCCAGTTCCGTCCAAAGTAAGGAGATCGGATAAAGTTTATAAAATTGTGGAAGCCTCTCAGGTGAAATCTCAATAGCAATTACCACTTTTATTTTCAGGAAATATTGAAGCGGTGCCCGTCTATTGCTTGTTAAAATGCTATTTTTACGATAGATATAGTAAATTGATGATGAGGAAACGCCTGTTGGTTTTTATTACCTTGTTCCTGATTACAGGACTAGCTGCCGGCTGGTACTTCTTTGCCAAAGAATCCAGGTACCTGGGCAGTTCTCCTCTAAAGGCTGTTCCGCCAGGTGCTCCAATTTTTGTCAGGGTTCGAAACCTCGGTGAATTTGCCGGGAAATCCGTAAAGAACAGCTGTTGGAAAACGGTGCGGAATTTCACTCCGATTTCGGGATTGTTTGGCGATTTGGTTTTGGTCGATTCCCTCATGCGCCAAAGCGAGGACTACGGCAATGCTCTTAAAAACAGGGAATTGTATATCGTTCCCACAGATAGTTCCGCCCTTTTCCTTCTTGGTATCGAGAGCATTACAGATAAGAATATTGTCAACACCTTGGTTCGTAATTATTTAATTTCAAAGAAAGGGGTTGTTTCCACCGAAAAGTACAAAAATGTCTCACTTCAGCATTATACGCTGGATACAAGGAGCCACCTGTCTGTTGCCTACTTCAAAGGAATTTTGATGTTTGGCGGAGAGAGAGCCAGTCTGAAAATGGCCATTGATCAGCTGGAGCAGAGTTCCGTTCCCGAGAATGCAGATTATTTAAGGATCAACAAGAATGCGACTGAAAATGCAGACCTGAATATTTTCATCAATCACAAGAGCCTTTCTTCCTTCCTGTCTAAATATTTTACCGATTCACTGGCCTGCGAGCGACTGATGCCAAATTATGCAAAGTGGACAGAGGTCGATTTACTTCAAAAGGAGAACCAGTTGTTTGTAAATGGATATACGGTAGGGGATTCGACGCTCTTTTCGTATGTGGATGTTTTTAAACGGCAAAAGCCACAGGTATCAACCATCCTCCAGGAGATGCCAGAAAGTACCTCTTATTTTGCTTTGCAGCAGGTCTCTCAGACCAGTCAATATTTTGAAGATTTTGATCGTTACCTGAAAAAAAATAACAAGTATCAGCTCTACAAACAAGAGGTTGCAGCGATCTCCTCCTTGCTTAAAATGGATGTGAGGCAATATATCACTTCCCATTGGACGGGTGAAGCTGCCGTTGTATTCACCAATCTCAATCTGGCAGATAAATCCGACAATCGCTTTTTCCTGATGAAAATCAATTCACAGGGTTTGGATCCATTGGTAAGTGCAATTAAAAAGTGGTCTGCAGGTGCCAAAAATCGGGAGCAGGATTCCGATTTGCCGGATCCTGAGCGAAATAACATATGGAGAGTCCCGGCCAGCAAGTTTGGAAAACTTTTTGGGGATTTCGGCTTTGGTTTGCCATCGACCAATTGGATGACGGTCGGTGATGGATTTCTACTGATGGGGGCTTCTCCAGGGTCTTTGTTGAGATACCTGGAGCTCCTGAAAAATGGAAAAACTTTGGATAAGGATGAAAATTATATCAGGTTCAGTTCAGGTTTGGCCCGAACCTCCAATTTTTATATGTGGTGTTCCCCCCGACTGTTGCTCCCATTTCTGGAGCCATTCATTCGACCGGCTTACTTCCAAACATGGAGCAGTGACCCCGGCAGTTTGACGAAGATTGAAAATATAGCCTGGCAATGGGGTTGTGAAAACGGAATGGTTTACAATACGGCATCTCTGGTGGTAAACCCAGCGGCCAAACAGATCCAGCTTCCTTTTTGGCGCTATAAATTGAAGGCAGGTATGCGGAGGAAGCCCCTATTTGTGTCTTTTGCATCAAACAGCAGTAAAAATGAGCTGCTTATTCAGGATCTGGATAATAACCTTGCGGTCCTCACCAGCCAAGGGACAGAACGATGGAGGGTTCATCTGGAAGGTGCAGTTATGGGATCCATCAAAACAATAGATGTCAATAAGTCAGGAGAAATTCAACTGCTGTTCAATACCAGTGAGGCCATCCACCTGATCGACAGAAAAGGAAAGGAGATAAAGGGATTTCCCGTCAGGCTGAAATCTCCTGCTACCAATGAACTGGCTCTTTTTGATTACGATGGAAACAGGGAGTACAGGTATGTCATTGCCTGCAGCGATCATAAAGTTTATAACCTGGATAAACATGGCAAGCTGATTCCAGGGTGGCAGCCAAAACCAACCACCGAAAGCGTCTTGATGCCAGTCCGGCATTTCAGGGATGGGAAAAAGGATTTCATCGTTTATGTTGACAGGTTGCATACCTATGTGGTCGACAGGCAGGGAAAGGAGCGATTGAGTGTGAAAGCCGATTACGTCAGATCAAGAAACGGGATCAGTGAGATTACTACGAAAGGGGGTCACAATTGGATGGTTTCGACGGATGAACATGGAAAGATCAGGATGCTCGGATTTGATGGCTCGACTAAAAATATTGTGACCGGAAATTTTTCATCGGGGCACTATTTCCTGCCGGTAGATTTCAATGGAGATGGAGAGGTGCGCTTTATCTTCGCGGAAAAGAAAAAAATTGTATGTTACGACCTGTCCGGCCATCTGATTTTTTCGCACCTGTTGGAGTTTTCCGCCGACCATTTTCCATCTATACTGACCCTTGGCAGGGAGACATTGGTGGAATTGTACTCGGAAGCGGAAAATAGAACCCTCCTGGTAAGACAAGATGGCTCAATTTTTGATAATTTTCTGCCCGAACTGTGTACACTGCCTGTACAGGGCTCTTTTGAAAGCCAAACGGGTGTGGTGAACAGAGTGGGATGTACTTCAGATGGATTTTTATCTAACTATCAAATGACTGTAAAATGAGAAAGGTTCAATTTTTTTTCCCTTTGGTAGTTTCTATACTTGCGCTGATTTCATGCAATTTATCAGATTTCCAAATGAATAAGCTGGCGACCCCTACCGGTCTATCTCCTTTTATTTATCGTCCGATACTGACGGCTAGCTATGCAGTTAAAAATTATGCAGTAGTGAAAGAATTGGGCAATACCCTGTTTAAGGAGGATTCTTTGAGCTTCAGTTTGATTCCTGCCTATCCTTTGGATGGGCTGGCACTTAATACAACCGGGAATGATTCTGTCACGGTAATCATCAAAACATTGAACGAATCGCCGATGAAATACAGATACACCTTGTCTATTTCGGGTACGGTTCTGAATTCAAGCAATAAACAAAAATACCTGAGTGCTGCCACCATCAATACCCAGGGAGATGTGATTGAAAATAGCAAGGATTCTTTGGAATACCATCTTTCTGCCACCGATATCGTCAATCTGGGGCAGGCCAATCAGTTTAATCTTTCTATCACCCTTTATCAACCCGACAAAGGACCTGTATTGGCCAATGTGCTGAAAGATTCAAGTCTCAGCTTCCTGATAGGCATGAGGGCACGGATCAATCTTTTTAAGATAAGGGGATGAGAAAATTCTATCTACTCCTACTTTTTGCTTGTTTGCTCCTTCCGGGTGCAGGTAAATTACTTGCACAGCCTATGACCCTCTATTTTTTGAAAGGGATTCCCCAAACCCAGGACCTCAATCCAGCCAGACCCGGACTTGAAAAGGGGTTCTATTTTAGTTTGCCCCTTTTGTCAAAGCTTGATTTTTCGATGAATACGAATAACTGGAGTTACAATGATTTGATTCACAAGGGAACCGGTGTCACAGCTGATTCACTGGTCTGGGATTTCAAGAAATATCTGTCTGCACTGGACAAGAACAATTTTGTCATGGAAGCTGCTGCTTTGACTTTGATGGAATTTGGATGGAAAAAAAAGTCAACCTACTTTGGATTTTCGTGGTCTGAACGTGAATTTGCGGAGCCGTTTTTCACAAAGAGTCTGGCAAATATCGTGTATTACGGCAATGTGCCATACCTGGGCAGTACCTATCAATCCGGATATTTTGGTATAGGAGCCCAGCATTACCGTGAGTTTGCCTTTACCTACTCCAGGGATTTGGATGCCAGATTAAGTTTTGGTGTTACCGGGAAGCTTCTTTTTGGCATGGGGACTGTCACTACTTCCGGGATGAATGTAGTGGCAGGAATGCCCATAGACGGAAATCAGATCAACCTGGGAGCCACAGGGAAGGCCTATGTTTCTGCACCCATAAACCTGCACGTAAACAACATCAATGGGATTCATTTTCTGTCTCAAAGTTATTTTGATGCCAACAGTTACTTCTCCAATTTTGGAAACCCAGGATTTTCTGCGGATCTTGGATTTACCAACAAAATCAACAAGCGGCTGACGCTATCCGTGAGCCTGATTGATTTGGGTTTCATCAGGTGGAAAACAGATCTCTCGGCATATACCGAAAACGGTCATTTTGTCTACCGTGGGATCAATCTGAACTCGGTCCCTAAAACAAACGTGCACGACCTCTTAACCGCGCTGAAGGATAGCCTCACAGCCGCTTTTCTTCCCGACTCAACTGCTTCCTCCTTCACAACCATGCTTCCAGTCAAACTCTATGCTGCCATCGAATATAAGATTGGAGATGATTTCTCTCTGGGGGGCGTTGGCCGGATCAGAATGTACAACAATCTGTTGCACGTGGCATTGACCGCTTCGGCAAATGCAAGGTTATCAGACGCCATCTCCCTTTCAGCCAGTTATTCCATGGTTGAATCCACCTATGACAACCTCGGTCTTGCGGCCTCCGTCCGTTTTGGCAATGTCCAATTTTATGCAGTCACCGACAACATAGTCTCTTTTTTTCAACCTTCTACTGCCCGCAACATGAATTTGAGGATTGGCTTCAACCTGTTTTTTCCGCAGGAAGGTCAACCAAAGGGGGTCTACAACGGAAAGGAGACAAGGTCTCATCACAGGCATTCACACTGAATGAACGGTCCTCAAAGAAAATTTACTATTTTTGTCCGCTGTTGAAATCTTGTTAAGGTATGACACTCTTTATCTTTTTAAATATTGAAACTTTTTTCGATACACTTTTTGTCCTGCTGATTGTTTATTATGGTTTCAAATTTTTCTTTCGATACTTTGGGCCCAAAGTTGTGGAACAAGCCGCAGATAAAATCTACAGGGACCTAAAAGCTCAGGAAGATGCAAGAAGAAGACCGGATACGACACCCCCCGGGAAAATTACAGTCGAACGAAGAGACAGAAAAGACAAATTGTTTCGGAAAAACGACGGAGAATATGTCGACTTCGAAGAAGTGAAATAAAATTTAAGCCCTCTTTGGTACTTTCCCAACCGCAAATTTTTTTAAATAACAATATCCCCTATGAACCAGGAAGACCTTTTTAAGAAATTGATCGCACACAGCAAGGAATACGGATTTATTTTTCCCTCCAGTGAAATCTATGACGGTTTGGGAGCTGTTTACGATTATGGACAGAATGGTGTTGAGCTTAAAAACAACATCAAGAAATATTGGTGGGATTCGATGGTACTGCTCAACGAGAACGTGGTTGGGATTGACTCTGCTATTTTCATGCATCCTACCATCTGGAAAGCTTCCGGGCATGTCGATGCATTTAATGATCCGTTGATCGACAACAAGGATTCCAAAAAAAGATACCGGGCAGATG